>JAEEGL015973607.1_pt1 | contig 28647 bp, 30 predicted proteins | sample 9134231 | NCBI WGS metagenome assembly JAEEGL01 (sample SAMN16246548, study PRJNA631951) | gut metagenome | biome: gut microbiome; feature: rumen; material: fiber-attached | host: Bos | place: Iran: Karaj | collected 2018-10 | reverse complement strand
TGAGGGGAGAGGAAATAATTGATAGTGTGTGTTGGACAGGTAAAGACGGATGCGAAACGGCATTTAATGCTGCGAACCCTACATTTTTGGTGAGACAAGAAGACGGGAGTTTTGAGCACATTTCGAAAGACGAATACAGAGTGCAATATGACGAGAATAGTTATTATTTAAAGAATAATGTCGAGGTTACGAATGATGAAAATAAAAACCAATGTAAAGGCACAGTATTTTCGGAAGTTTTGAGCTATTATGAGGAGACGCAAAAGGAACAGTTTGTTGAAATATTTAACAGTAATGCAGAGCAGGTTTTGCTTGATGGGTGTAGCTTAAGATATAAGAATAAATTATACCCTTTAAACGGGATTATAAAACCAGAGTCTTATCTTGCGAGATATTTGACAGATTTTAGCATTGCAAAAAATCCCTCTAATTTTGGGCTTCTTGAATTGATAGATATAAACGGCGAGGTGATTAATAAGCTCGAATATCCGAATGGACAACGAAAAGGAACGTCTTGGGCTTTTATCGGATATAATGCAGAAGGTGGTGAAATATGGAGAACGACTTTTAACCCTACTCCAAATGAGGCAAACAATTATCAAGAGTTTCGTACGTGTGAAGAAGGAAAAGTAATAAATGAAACAACGGGGAACTGCGTGAAAGTGACTGAAATAACTGAAAAGGTTTGTCCGGCTGGACAATATCTAAATGTTCTGACAAACAGATGTAAGACGATTGAGACAGAAACTGAGAAAAAATGTAAAGAAGGATATTATCTAAATGAAGAGACTGGTAGGTGCAAGAAAATCGTCGAAAATGATGGAGCAAATTATAGTTTAGTGACGGAAGTGTATGAAGAAAAAACTTCTTTTGTTGCATTATATGCTGTAGTCGGCGTGGTAATAGTAGGTCTTTTATATGTCTTATATGAATTTAGGCGTGAATTAAAAATTACAGCACTAATAAACACAATAAAAGAGAAGATAAGGCATATTATTCGTCGGTAGATTGGGTTTTTTGATAGAGCTTTTCAATTAATTCATTAAACACTTCATCGCGGGATTGATCTCCGTTAACTGTAACGAGGAGACCGAGTTCATTGTAGTGATTGAGTACTGGAATAGTTTTGTCTCTGAATTCTTTTAATCTAACGCGGAACGTTTCAATATCATTGTCGTCTTTGCGGTCACCTCTGTCACCGAGAGTTTTAGCAAGTTCAAAACGTTTTTCGACATCTTCTTCAGAAATATTTAAGAGAATAACGGCTTTAATATCATGGCCAGCACCGGCGGCGGCAGTCATGACGGCGTCTTCTTCACCGAACCAACGGCCGATAGAAGAGAGAATTAGTGGATAATGGAATAAATCTGGACGTTCAAAATACGGTAGCACCCATTCGTAAAACACGTTTGTAGGTATAAGGTTGCCTTTTTCGGAATAACCGTGATGTGTTTCGGCTTCTTTAGCTCTAATAATTAGTCCAGAGGAAAGGAATTTGGCATCCAATGCTTTTGCAAGTCTGATCCCTTGAGTATCTTTTCCCGACATAGGAAGACCAAAAATATTGATTGAGCCTGTATCTAACCATTCTTTGATTTTTGCGATTTTGTCATCCATGTTCTAATTATAGCATAATTAGAGTATTACGGAGTAGTTGGCACTATTGACATGTGAGTGCTAATTGACTATAATTTATAGTATGGAAATCACTGAACGACAGAGAAAAATATTATTTCAAATCGTTGAGGAATATGCAGAGACGGCGTCTCCGGTAGGAAGTGTGACTCTTGCTAAACTTTTTGATGTGTCACCGGCAACAATTCGTGCTGAAATGGCCAGACTTGAGGTGGCTGGATTGATTGCACAGCCACATACTTCGGCTGGACGTGTCCCAACTGATGCTGGATATAGATATTATGTTAATAATCTTGATGGCGTAATGGATAATAACATTGACGCTTCGGAACGCAAATCCCTTGATAGAGGTACGCACGCTCTTGAGGTTTTGGTTTCTTCACAGTCACGTGCCGATGCAGCAATTCGTGGCGCAGTGGATGCTTTAGTGGAATTAACCGGCAATCTTGGACTTGGAACAATTGGTGGGCAACTATACCTTTCCGGAATATCAAGATTATTTATGCAGCCGGAATTTGCTGATATCAATAGAGTCCAATCTGTAGCAAAGTTGTTAGATGATCTTGAGCCATGGTTACGTGAAGTTGCGCCTGGGCAACCTTTGAATATTTTCATTGGGCACGAAAATCCAATTGGCAAGAATTCAAATGTTTCTTTGATTATTTCTAAGTTTCGTTCGCCTTATTCGGATAATAGCTATATTGGGGTACTTGGCCCAACACGGCAAAACTATGTGAAGGTAATGAATTTAGTTCGTTATGCAGGACATACGCTTGAAAGTATTTTATAAAGGGGAAATATGAAAAGAGATAAAGAAAAAGATGAAAAAATAGAAGAGCAAGTTTCTTCAGAGATTAACCAAATTGAGGAAATGGCTCAAAAAAACGGCGAACTATTACAAGATTTACAGCGTACACGTGCGGATTTTGAGAATTTTAGGAAACAAGTTGATATTCAAAAAGAAAACGAAAAAAAAGCGACTAAGCTTGCCACGATTTACAAAATTTTACCATTGATTGACGATATAGATCGCGCAATTGGAACTTACGAAGAGTTAAAACCGCTTGAGAAATCTTTAGAGAAGACATTAAATGAACTTAACTTAGCTAAGATTGATTCAAGTGAAGGAACTGAGTTTAATCCTGAACTCCATGAGGCAGTGTTTGCGGAAGGCGACGGCGAAAAAGAAATAATAAGTGAGACTTTGAGAGTGGGCTATTATTATGAAGGCGAAGTGCTTCGCGAAGCAATGGTAAAAGTGAAAAAAGTTTCGGAAGAATCATAGGCGCTTTGATACCTTGATTCTTTACATTTGGCGGTTTTGGTGGTAGAATATAAAACAATTAAGTAGAAAAAAGGATAATGTAAATGGCTGAATATAAGTTGACGCTCAAAAAACGTGAAGTTAAAGGCAAAAAGATAAAAGCTTTGAGAGCTGAAGGTTTGATTCCTTCGGTGGTTTATGGTGACAAAGAACCAGTTCTTGCTTCATCGGAATATGTTGAAACCGAAAAAGTCTTGTTAGGTGCTGGATATCATTCTCCGATTGATCTTGATGTTGATGGCAAGAAAAAACTTGCGATTGTGAAGGATGTACAAGTTGATCCAGTATCAAGAAAGATTGTTAATATTGAATTTCAGGCTATTTCTGCAGATGAGGTGGTAGAAGCCACAACTCCAATTGTGATTATTAACTTTGAGGCATCGGATGCATCGAAGATTTTCCATTTTGCTATGACTCAAACTATGGAAGAAATTGATGTAAAAGCTAAACCAGCAGATCTTCCTAAGGAATTAACTGTTGATGCAACTGCCCTTAAAGAAGTTGATGATAAGATTACAATTGCTGATATTAAACTTCCTTCTGGCGTAGAATTTGCTGATAAAGAGCTTAGTGGCGAGCAGGTGGTTGCATCGCTCTATGATCCGGCCGCAGAAGCTGCAGCACGTGAAGCAGAAGCCGCAGCCGCAGCTGAAAACGCCGTTGAGGCTGCCGACATTCCTTCTGAAAACGGTTCTAAACCTGAAGAAGCTGCGGAAAAGACAGAAGAATAATTATAGTACTTCTGTATTAAGTTTAATTCGTTCTATAAATGCTTGGCGGGCGGCATCGACATTGTCGTTGTTGCCTGACCAGGCGAATAGCGCAGGGTCTTGAATGGCGCGGGCAAAAGAGAAGGTGACAGGCCATGGAAATGGGGTCTGTTTTTTAATTTCGGCAAGATTAGCGGTAGCTTGTTCCGGGGTTTGGCCACCTGATAAGAAGACAACGCCGGCTAAATCTTTCGGGACATGATTTTTAAGTACATCTGCAGTCTTTTTGCCAACTTCTTCCGGAGTAGATTGAGTATCGTTTTGTTTGCCGGCAAGAACCATATTGGTTTTAAGGATGCAGGAATTCAAAACAACGCCAAAATTGTCGAGTTGTTCGAAAAGAACGTCGAGGATGTGGCCGGTGACTTCGGCGCATTTTTCAATTGGATATTTTCCGTCATAAACGAGTTCCGGTTCAACGATAGGCACGAGTCCGGCGGATTGACAGTCTTTGGCGTATTCGGCGAGAATGCGACAGTTCTCTACAATAGCAGCTTCTGTTGGTGTGACAATATCGCCGTTTTCGGACAAAACAAGATTGAATGCGGCGCGCCATTTAGCAAAACGGAGCCCCATTTCGTAGTATTCGCGGAGTCTTTCTGGTAGCCCGATGAGACCTTTCGTGTAGGTTTCGGTATTATTGAGGTCGAGATTATTGTATTCTTTGCGTGTAGCCAATAGTTCATTCAATGGAGCTAGACCTTGATCAACTTTAATGCCTGGGATAATGCGGTGTGAAATAAGAAAATCAGTATAGGTTTGGCCGTTGTCGGCGTAATCGCGAGCAGTTTCGTCAAATAAAATAACGCCGCTAATGTAGTCTTCGAGATTAGGCGCAGTAAAGAAAATATTGCGATAATCATGACGGTTTTCAAAGGAGTCCTCGATATTCATTGCGGAAAATTTCTTTTTGATAGAGCCACCAGATTCGTCGGCGGCTAAGATGCCTTTTTTGGGAGCGACGAGGGAAGCAGCTACTAATTCGAGACTTTCGGTTGGCGTAGCAATGATTGAGTTTAATTCGTCGAGACTAAGGACAGAGTCGAGATTACTACTTTCAATGTTGGCACGGGCCATTTTAAGACTCTTTTCGATAGTATTGCCGAGAATAAAGCTGCCAATGATGGTGGCTGCGGTAACAGAGTAAGCAGAAAGATGAGTGAGCCTGTCGATGCGATCGATGGAGATTGGCTCACTAATATCTTTAAATGAGATTTTAGTTTCGGAAACAAATATGGTTTTATTAAAATCGGCAGGAGCGACGGTTTCTTCTTCGGTGAAGATGATAGTTGCACGGCCAGAGAGCTCAACTAAATATGGATTATTGAAGTCTTTATAATAAACGATTAGTTTGGTTTTAGGAGAGTTTTCGAGAAATGTAGCAATTTCAGTAGCGGTTTCTTGAGTAATTGTTGCAGAACGATCAATATAAAGATAGTCTACGTGAGTAGTGGGAACGACGAATGTTGAAGGTTCGAAATTACTTGGAACAAAATAGCAGGTATTATCGTCAGATACAAGAATATAGCGATGGGCTTTAGTTTCTTCTTCGGTTACTTTATTGTCATTTAGATTAAAACTTGAACCGGAAATAGAAACGTCAATACCGAGTTTATCAAAAACCTGCATGGAAACAACAGCGCCACCGAGACTGCTATGACGATTATAGTATCGATGATCGGAAGCATTGAAACTAAGATTTAGCCATTTAGTGTGATGTTTGTCTTGCTCGAATTTTTCAGTACGAGTATCTAAGTTTAAATAAGTATCCTTTAAAATATTGCCCACGATTAAAATATTCATAAGCATATTATATCATAAAACAATCTTATTTTATGACATTTAATATGCCTTTTAAGGCATAGGCGGTGTCTTCGTGATTTCTGACAGTGATGGTATCAATACCCATTTCGACGACAGGATAGTCGTTTCCGCCTGGTTGAGTCATATCACCAAAGTATAAAATGTCTTCTTTTTTAACGTTTAGTTCTTCGAGCATGTGTGTCATACCAAAGACTTTATTCATACCAGGAGTAATAGCATTAATTGAGGTGGTGCCACCGATTTCATATTCGAACTCTGGAGCGATTTCTTTGGCACGAGCAACAATTTGTTCACGTTTTTTGTGATCTGGGTCCCAAGCGTATTTTTCCTCAGTTCCTGCTTCTTGACCGAGAGCGGAGAAAGTAACTTGTGATAAACGGTTTTCGATAATTTCGTCGCCGGGAGCCAATTTGTCTTCTTCCCAATAATTGAGTTCCTTGGCGGCTTGTTCGATGGCGTGAGTGATTTTTTCGACTTGTTCGTCAGTGAGAGGGTAATTATAAACTTGTTTCCACTCGTCATTTTCGAAGCGATAATACTGAGTGCCTTGAGCAACGAACAAATGTAAGTGCTTTAATAAATCTGGCGAATGATCCGGTAATCTGTCAACAATTTGAATGAGAAATTGATCAAATTTTTGGCCAGAGATTGGACAAACTTCAAAATGTTTGAGACATTCTGACAAAAGATTGGCAATTTCGTCCGTAATTGGTGTTTTTGCAATATTTAATGTTTGGTCTACGTCAAATGCTAAAACTTTTTTCATAATTAAATTATAACATGATATAATTTTAGTATGAAAACATATATCGTGGGCAACTGGAAGATGAACTTTACCGTCGGTGAAGCTTCCATATATCTTCATAAACTACAAAAGAGATTACCAAATTATCGTGATGTGGAAGTAGTGGTGGCTGCACCATCACTTTCATTGCAATCGTTATCGTTGCAAATAGATAGGCATAAAATGAAACTTGGTGCGCAAAATGCGTTTTACCGTGATTTTGGTGCTTTCACGGGTGAAATATCTTTCGAGCAGTTGCGTGGATTAGTGGATTATGCGATTGTTGGACATTCAGAAAGACGTTATATTTTTGGCGAAGATGATAAAACAATTCAGAAAAAAGTCGCCGCGAGTGTTAGAAATAAAATTACGCCGATTTTGTGCATTGGTGAAACCGAATCAGAACGTGCGTTTGGTGAAACGGCAGATGTAATTCGCGATCAACTAACTGGTGGCCTTGCAGATGTTTCGGAAGAGGATATTGAAAAAGTGATTATTGCCTATGAACCAGTTTGGGCAATTTCATCAACGAAAGCCGCTAAGTTAGCTTCGCCAGATGATGTTAGTGATGCCGTGAAATTAATTCGTGATTCTTTGGCTGATATATATGGGAAAAAGACTGCAGAAAACATTGCGGTGCTATTTGGCGGAAGTGTCAATCCATCCAATGCTGGGGCGTATCTTACTGTTCCTGGTGTGAGTGGTCTATTAATCGGTGGAGCAAGCTTGATTCTTGGAGAGTTCGCTGATATAATAGATACCGCAAAGAGAGTGAGAGCATGAATAGGAAATATATAGATTTTGTTCCGAGAAAAACCGGAGAGAAGAAACAACCGGTATCTAAGAAGAAAAACGAAGACTCTGCCGATATTAAAAAGATTAAGGCCGAGAAGATTGTTGTGCCTAAGAAAAAGGTTATTACTCCAAAAGACAAAGAAACAGCTAAAAAAGAAGAAAGAGCTTCAGTAGCTGTTTCTAAGACACCAGTAAAAGTAACGGAGAAGAAGCCGGCCGAAAAGGCTGAGATTAAGAAGCTGGAAAAAGAAGCCGATAAAACTATAAAGCTTCCCGCAACACCAAAGTTTGTGAATGCTGAAAAAGTTGATAAACGTCCGCTTTCTAAGAATGTATATCAGAAAAAGGTCGTAGTTGCGACAGAAGAAAAACCTTCGAAGCCGGTAACAATTATTGATAAACCGGAAAAAGATTCAAAAGTCTGGTTGGTTGTAACAATTATTATTACGATTATTTTAGGTGCTGCAGCAGGTACGGTTGCGTTCTTGCTATTGCCAAAATAAGAGTAAAAGTGTATAATTTTGAGCATGGTGGGATTAGCTCAGATGGTTAGAGCGTCTGATTGTGGTCCAGAAGGTCGTCGGTTCGATCCCGATATCCCACCCCATTAACAAATGGGAGCAAAAAGAGACGAACGCGGGCTTATGCCAACGGTTCGATCCCGATATCCCACCCCATTAACATGGGTGAAAAAAGATATAATACGCGGGTATAGTACAGCGGTTAGTATGCAAGTTTTCCAAACTTGAGATGAGGTTTCGACTACCTCTACCCGCACCATGAGCCTCTTTGGAGGCGTTTTTTTATTTTGATAAGTTTCTGATTAGTTGCTCGATTATATCTGCATCCATTCCTATTGAAACAAGATAGTTTTTAACACGGGTCGAATAATTTGTGATTTTAGATAGATTTTGTTTTTCTTCTTCATCGTTAGTTATGTAATGGGGCATAAGATCAATGCTTTTTTCTTGTTACTGTTTTTCTGTTTTGTTTTCTTTACTTTGTTATTGGTTTTGGTTTTGTTAGATTTACTGCGATTTGCCATAATTATAGTATAGCAAAAATAATAATGTGGGCGATTGCGATAAAAATATTGTTTTTGCTTATCATATTTGGTAAAATAGATTTATTATAATTAATTAGCTCGTTTTAGGTGGAGCTGGAGGTTTTGTAAAAATGAGTTTTGCTAATATTAAATTTAAGCGAGGTGGTGTACTGAAAAGCGTTGTTTCTTTTGTGGCTGTTTTGTTTTTAGCAGTTGCTTCTTTTGGAGTATATACTCCGGCGTTTGCTGATGGTAATTATACTGTTGAGCCGACTGGGCTGTATGCAACTTTAGCTCAAGGTGAAGTATTTAGTGGTGATTTTAATATTCATAATAATAGTGAAAATAAGATTGATTATTCAATTAGTGTTGTAGCTCGTGATGTCAGTTCAATTGAGACTTTACCGTTTGAGGCGAGCTCTAATCCTGCTTTGATTGCCGAATGGGTAAAAGTCGATCAGTCTAATGGTACTATTGATGCAAGCGGAGTAGCTAATATTACTTATAAGATTAATGTTCCTGCAGATTCTATTGTTGGTGGTCAGTTTGCAATTATTAATATAAAGCTTCGTGAATACAATGGTGACGACACCGTAGAATCATATGATGCAACATACCCGATTTATGCAGAAGTAAATGAAGTTGCTTGGGTTGAAACCGATGCAGATGGAAATGTAATATCAGATGGTTCAAACTCAGGTGGTAGTGGAAATATCTTTGCAAAATGGTGGTTTTGGGCAATTGTTGCTGGAATTGTAATTGTGATTGGTGCCTTGGTGATTGTATTTATGCCAAAAAAGAATGCTAAGAAGGACAAGAAAGAAGCTCCAAAAACTGACGAGTAAAGAACTATTTGCAAATTCTTTGATGCTTATGCTATAATTATATGTAGATGTGGATTATGCGGCATGTTTGATTTGACGGATGCGCGTAGTCTTTGACTTGGCTTCCCAAAATATAAAAATTTGTGGGAAAGATAGGATGAAATATCGTATTTATCAAAGAATTAGAATTGCAGGTGCAATTACGGTTTTGGTTTTACCGTTAATTGCAGTGGCAGCGGCTCGTATTGGAGCATCGGCAAGCAGCACGGACTATTCAATAGTAGGTGATGAGATCACGCAAGATGATACGTCTGCTACGATTTCGATTATTTCTTCAAAAACTGATACTTATTTAGGTATGACTTTGACGTTCCCGACGTCTGAAGACGGAGAGTCAGATTATTTTACTTTGGATTCTTTTGCACCAGCTGAAGGTATTGTGCCGTCGACTGCCGATGTAGAAAATGGCACAGTTTATTGGGCGGATTTAAGTTTAACCGGACAGAGCGTAGAAGCTGGTACCCCAATTATTAGTGCGACTTTTAGCGTAGATTCGGAAATTTCGACTGGAATTTATTCTTTCCCAGTTTATGTGAGTGCAATTAATGCTACAAATGATGACGAAGATTTTACGTTGACGGCGACAGTGATAGTTAATAAAGGAAAGCCAGATTATAGGCTTGATATTGTTGGTATCGAAGAGCAGGAAGTAACGTATACGGGTTCTCCGGTTGAACTTCAGGGAAATCTTACCGTAACTGAAAATGAGTTTGGCATTACCGCAGAAGATCTTACTGCAGTTTGGTATGCATCGGATGGAACTACGGTTATTACTCGACCGACTAATGTTGGTTCTTATTATGTTATGTATAGCTATCTCGACGATGACTGTTGGGGTGAATTAAAAGTTCAATTTGTTATTACTAAAGCTATTTCAGAAGCTCCAGAAGAAGCAGATAGAGAATACTCTGCGGAATATGGACTAAAACTATCTGAAATCCCAGGGGAACGAACGTCTGGATTTGTTTGGGATAATCCGAATGATATTATAACGAAAGGCAGAGAGTCTTATCATGCGTCTTATACTCAAAATAATGATCCGGATAATTATACAACTATACCATTAGAAGTTTCGGTTTACGGATTGAGCCGAATAAATATTGATGTGGTCGTAAAAGAGGGTAGTGGCAGTTATACGGCGGATAACTTAAGTAATATTTTGGAAGATACTGAAATAAGTATTACTTTGAACCCAGCTGCTGGATATTATCCATCCAAAGTTTTATTATTTGGTAGCAATGTAGTAAATAAATTAGTTAATAATGTCCTGACTTTTTATGCTGATTCGGATGATATGGAAATCGAAATATACTATACAAATGTGAAGTATAGTTTCAGTATTGATGGAAAAAATGTGCAGACTGATCCAACCGGCGTGTTTGAAGTAACACATGGGGCAAATCAAACTGTCATTATTGAGGTAAATCATGGTTATAGGCTGACAATGGTAAATGTCAATGGTGTCGAGAGGAAGGACGAAGTGATAGATGGTAGGCTGATGGTTTCTAACATAACACACGATATAGAAGTGTATGTCGAAGCAGAGAAAATAGTATACGAGATTATTGAGGGTGATAAACAGACTATAACGCCAGATAATTCTGATTCTGTCTTCTTTGTCGTAAATGTGGATAGTAAACTGTATGGAAGGGATAGTGGAGTGTTTATTGATGGCGAGCTGGTGGACTCGAGAGCTTATAGAATTAACGGTACGGATAGTTTGATTGTTCGATTTAATGATGACTTTGTCGATTTAATTGAGGATGGTGAGCATAGCATTACTATAATGTTAAGTGATGGCGGTACTGCTAATGGTACATTTACGGTGGAAGGTATTAAGGTGCCAAATACTGGTAGTATGGTTACTTCTGAAGCGAATATTATTTCGAAGATTATCATTCTTCCTGTGGTTGCATTTGGGGTTATCGCATTTGTCTATCTTAGCAAGAAGCATCGTCCTGTAAAAGTGAAATTTAATGGGGAATAGCCAGATTACGGCTCATGGTTGTTTTTTTGCAAGTAAGCTAAAATCATTGTACTGTTGTTGACGTTTTAAGATAAATATGATAGAATATAAGTAGTGCGTTAATTATGATTGTTAACGACGTACTTTTAAAATGGCCGAGAAGGAGGGTGAAATATGGCCACAAAATATAACTTTGTTGAGGGTGACAGCCCACTAAAAGGACAATTCGACACTAAGCCAGGCTCTGCAGAGAAGATAGAAGGGTTAGAGTTTAACAGTGAGACCCTTTTTGAATCTAAGCATAAGCAGTCAGATCCTATTCAGTTTTCAGATGATGGTGACATAGACTTTGGTTCAAAGACGAGCGAGAAAACTCTGTCCGAAAAGGTTTTTTCGCTTTTTGATGGCGAAAGTGAAATATCTTCAGATTCGAAGAATGGATTAAAAAAACAGTCTAAAGGGGGAAACAGCAAAATGTCTGATGAAGTAAAAGTACTTATTGGTGGTATTAGAGGCGGACATCCAGTTGCCAATGAAGAGGAGTTTTTATTCTCCCACGAAGGAGTTGGCGTTGGATACACGTTTTTCAGATACGATAGTAACAAAAATTTGATTCGTTGGGTATCCAATGATTTGGAATTTGCTCAGAGGGAGGCTGTCTTCAATGCTTATAAGGAAGTTCCTGTCTATTGGAAAGATGGCAAATATCTTCGCAGGGCGAATCCAGAAGAGGAAAAGCTTTACTGGGAGATCCGCAACAAGTTATAAATGATTTCTTAAAAGTAATCAAACCCGAGCCTTATGCTCGGGTTTTTATTTGTATGGCGCTAATGCTAAAAATATTATAATGCTATTGACAAAAATGCAATGCTGTGGTATAATGTAATCAGTCTGAGTTTAAGGTGTGTTTATCTAACAAACCGGAAGACCATTAACAACCGAATCATCTCAGGTTTCAATGAAAACCTGTTTATTATAAACTGTATATCTCCCCCATAACCCCAAATTGGAGGCGATATGCCTCCAAAATACTATTATGAAAAGGAGGCATAACGCAATGTTTATGTCAGTAGTAATTGGATTCATCGTAGCTGTTCTTATGGTTCTGATGGATCATTCTTTCAACGGACGTAGCCTCTTCAAGGCACGTTCTAAGAAAAAAGCAAAGTCCAAAGATAAGGTTAAAGTAACGAAACGGACCGTCAAAACCAAAGACGGTGGAGAAGAAGCTGAGGTCATCGAAGTTGAGGATAATGACGAAGACGAAGAAGACCCCGCAAGGCTTACCTTTTCCGAATTCTGGGATTCTGATGTATGGACAATTGCAATTGGTGTAGGAGCATGTGTAGCCGTATGTAGATACGTCTTGGTTGCTCTTCCTCAGATTGCATTTCTTCCTGTAGTAGCATGGCTGCTGATGATTGCAGCGGTAATCTTTGTAACCCGTTGGTGCGCTGGTCGTATCAATAAAGGTTCAGAGTTCCTTTGGTATTTTATTATCCTTGTGATGATTAATACCGTAGCTAATTTGGCAGTCCAGAGAATGATTAATATGTTTAACACTGGTCTTTTGAAGACTATTGTGGACATCATTCTCCCAGTCATTGAGACTCTTTCTATTGGTTCTGTACTCGTTGGACTATTTCGTAGAAATAAGAAACACGGTGCAGAAACAGCCGCTCGTATTATTAGCATTGTACTTGCTGTACTTTGCGTAATATCCAGCGTATTTAGTTACGGAGTCTCTATCAACGACTTCAGGAACATCAGAAATGATGTGGCTGTGTTTAGGGATCATTTAGGTGATGGATTGAAATTTGGAACTAATGCTTTGACTGGAAATTCTTCAGCTTTTGTTGAATCGCCAGCGCAAACCGCTCTCACGCAAATCCCTGCTGCAGAGCCTCTGCCAACTGGTTTTGCTGGTCAGAGCACATACGCTTCCAATCCCAACATCGCATTCTGGAACAGTGTAGCTGCATCTTATCCTACAACCGTTAGAGACATGAGTGATAGTCCTAAGTATGGCTATCAAGGTGGCTATCCTACATTCACGGACGTAAATGGAGTTCAGCATTGGTATTCATTCTATAATGCCTGGCTGCAGACCGATAATGATAATAACAATAATTTCAATTTCGGTCCGAGCCCGTTTGATTCGCAGTGGACAGCTAAAGATTATGACCAAGAGTTCAGAGTTCGTATGATTAACGACCCCGCTCTTGGTGTTGGAGACATGGCATGGTTTGATATGGTTCTTGGTACTTATTATTCTGAAACCTACTTTGATGGTAACGCTAATAAGTGGGCAGAACAAATCAACCAGCTAAAGCAGACCTATATGGATGATCAAGAAGCCTATTATAGGAACCTCGGTGCTTTCTTCCGTTTCCTTGATGCTGCGGTAAGTGTAGAAGTAAGAGAATTCACTGGTATTGAAGACCAGATGTATATGAATCCTTATACTGTAGATAACGCACCATATGTCGTAGTATTTGCAACGGACCAGCGCCAGGGACACTTCTTGGTTTATACATTTGATATTAAAGGCACGAAAGTGAGCGTCTGCTACAGAATTGAGTGTGGTTTCCAGCCTTGTAACGTGGTGAAGATGATGAACGATGTAGTGGAAGCGAGGGGTTATGGTGATAACCCTGGTAGTGACCCTACACCTCCTGGTCCTGACCCTTCTCCTACACCTCCTGGTCCCTCTCCTACACCTCCCGATCCGACTCCCACTGTTCCTCAGAAAGATCCTACTCAGGGAACACCTGTGGGTAGAAATGATACTCCGGGTCCTGGACCTAACACCAATAATGGTGTAGGTGCACAGACCTCATCTGCTGATCAGTCTACTAATTCAGGCTCAATGACGCTTCCAGAGTATCATGAAACCATGCAAGATTTGGCAGATACTAATGCTAATCAGAGTGTAGGCGGAGACGCTAATATGCCTTCTGCTCCACCTCCGGCTGCTTCAACTCATGTTGATAGTAATGCCGATGCTGGCACTGGCCATGGTGGTGCTGATACTCCTACTCCGGTTTCTGAACCGGTACATGTAGAAGCTCCCTCGGGGCAAACAGAAACTATTGATAATACCCCGAGTGATCCGGCGGGCGAATGGGGTGGCCCCCCGGATTAAGAGATATACAGCGATGGGCTCGGCCCATAGCACCTTTTACCCAGCGGCTTATGCCGCTGGGTAATTCCCTTGATATGTTGAGATTTGAGACGATTCGGTTGTAAGACGAATATTAACAATTCGGCTGGTAAAAACTCAGGGAACCTCAGATATTTTTATCTGTTATTCCCTTATATAGTAAATTATGTTAAAATCGATTCAAACAGAGAGTGTTGGATTGATAATATTGAAAGGATATTATGAATAAATTCTATAAGACTATTTTGTCCGTATCCGCTGCTGCTATAGTAGCTGGTACGTCACTTGTCGTTCCATCTGCCGGTGTTTTGGCTTATGGCGACTCAGATAATGGTCGTCCGGTTTACTCACTTGATGATATTAATGCTGGTAAACTTGGTAATACCATTACTTTTAACTCTATTACCGGTAGTAAAATCGGTGATGAACGTAACTTCGTCGGCGCTATACATGGTACCGATACAAGCTCTACGTGGAATGCTGATACGATCAGCGTAGAAGACGGTGAAGTTTATACTATTCGTCTTTATGTCCACAACAACAGCCCATTGGCTGAAAAGGCAATTGCTGAGGGTGTAACCGCCAGTTTCTCTCTTCCTACTACTGTAGGTAAGTCACTTACTGTCGTTGGTTATCTTAACTCAACAAATGCTAAACCTACTCGTTACTGGGATGAAGTAACATTTACATCTAGCGACGATTTCTATATTGAATACGTTTCTGGCTCTGCAAAATATACTAACTCAGTGTTGGGTTCGGTTTCCTTACCAGATGAAGTAATTACTTCTGGTGCTACACTTGGTTATGACAAACTTGATGGTAAAATTCCTGGCTGTTTCAAATATGATGGTCAAGCTACTATCCAAGTTAAAGTTCATAGCTCTGTAACCAGCAAACTTGCTAAAACCGTACGTAAAAAAGGCACAAAAACCTGGTCTGAATCTGTTGAGGCCAACGTCGGTGATGAAGTAGAGTTCCAAATTGAATATGTGAATCTTACTTCTGATGTTGTAAATAACGTGATGATTCGCGATATTTTACCAAATAACTTAGAGTATGTTAAAGATTCTACTATGCTTTACAACGCTAAATATCAAAGCGGTGTAAAAGTTGTGGAAAACACTTTAACTACCAGTGGTATTAATATTGGTAGCTACTCTGCTAAAGGTAATGCTTATGTACGCTTTACTGCTACAGTTAAAGATAATACTTTAGCTTGTGGTGCTAACCAACTTGTCAACTGGGCAAACTCTACAGTAAACTCTAAAGTTTCAAAGGATGATGCTTCTGTGATGGTGACTAAGAGCTGTCCTGCTCCAGAACCAGAACCAACTCCAGAACCTACCCCAGAACCAACTCCTACCCCAACTCCAACTCCTACACCTACCCCAACAAAAATTGTTGATACTGGTGCTACGGAAGTAACTGCTGTTGCTCTTGGTCTTGGTGGTACTGTAACCGCTCTCGGTTACTTCATTGCCAGCCGCAAGAAGTTAATGTAATTTGTTAGACCGCTTCACGTCTGTTGACTTGAAATAGCCTAACAGAAAAAGACGAGCCCGCATTTAGCGGGCTCGTTTTGTTTTAGGATTATTGATTAGAAAGATTTTCGGTTTTGATTGCTGCTTTAATAACATGTTCAAATAAGCAGGTGACCGTGAGTGGTCCGACTCCGCCGGTAAGTGGAGTGATGGCTCTTAGATCATTGCGAGCGCGTACTTCTTCGGAGGCATCGCCTTTAATAACGCCATTTTCGGAGGCTGTACCAGCATCGATAAGAACGGCGCCGGGTTTTATCATAGAATCAGAAATCAAACCCGGAACGCCCGTGGCTGAAATGATTATATCATATTGGTTAAGTTTTGTCAAATCACTGCCTTTAGTGAATACAGTTACATCTCGGTTGGAGGATTTTAGCATGCGTTCTAATGGAGCTCCAACTAATTTGCCATGCCCAACGAGGGCGATTTTTTGATTCTCTAAGTTAATATCATATCCGGCTAAGAGCCAGAGGATTGCGGTGGCAGTAGCGGAGTCGAAATGGCTGTTGTTTGAAAGCCCGTCGACGTCTTTTTCTGGCGCGATGAGACTGGTCAGGCGATCAGTTTCGTCTTTTTCTTTAATTGGAAGTTGAAGGATAATTGCTGTAATAGCTGAGTCTTGATTAGCTTCTTTAATCTTAGCTTCTATGTCTGCAGATGATTTGGCTTGATACTCAATAACATTAACACCAATATCTTCGCCGTAGGTTTTTTTAAGATTAACATATTTGGCGATGACTGGGCTGTCGTTGTCTCTAATAATTAAGAGAGTGGGTTTTTTAAGAAGGTCTTTAGTAGCATGGGACTGACGTTCTTTGATGAAGCCGGATAATTCCTTACCGTTTAGTATTTTCATTTGAATCCTTTAGCTATTTAGCATTGCATTCATGAGTTGGCTATTGTCAACTATTTCTTCTGGTTCTTGCTCTAAGCGGTAACCAAATTTTTGGAAAACTGCATTGACGATGAGGTTTTTGGCGTAAGCCAAATCATTATAGCCGGAAGCATTTTCGTTGATAAGTACAAGCGCAGCGTTAGGGTTGACACGAATACCATTAATATACTGGCCAGCGAAGCCTGCTTGTTCGATGAGCCACCCGGCATTAATTTTGATGCCATCGTTTCCACGGTGGACTGGAATGCCGCGTTGAGTAAGACTATAGACGTCCTCTTCGCGAACATAGATGTTTTTAAAGAATGAACCGGAGCTGGCAATATGAGCCGGATCTGGTAGTTTGCTGGCGCGGACTTCTGAGACAATTTTGCGGATATTCTCTGGGGTAAAGACGGTTTCATTATGGTCAAAGATATATTTTTCGAGGGAATTGTAAAACGGACGTTCCATGCGGCCGACTTTGAGTTGGATTTTGATGGAAACCACCATGTAACGATGTTTTTCGGTGGTATTTAGGATGCTTTTGCGGTAAGAAAAACCGAAATCGTCTTTGCTTAAGGTCTTGAACTCACCGGTATTAATATCGTAGACTTCAGCAGAAACAAGAACCTGAGAAATTTCTTGGCCGTAGGCACCGATGTTTTGAACCGGTGCAGCTCCGGCGAGACCAGGGATTTTGCTAAGAGCTTCGATGCCAGTATATTCTTTTTTACAGGAGTATTCGACAGCTTCGTCCCAAACGGTGCCGCCCATGATAGTAATTAGGCCGGTTTCTTCTTCGGTGATTCCCTTAATGGAGTTTTTAATAATGACGCCAGGGAAACCTTCGTCATGCGCGATAGTGTTGGCGCCGGCACCGAGAATATAATAGGGGAGATTACGTGAACGAGCGAAGCTAAAAGCAGAAGGAATATCGGCTTTAGACTCAGCTTCGACTACGAACATAGCCGGACCGCCGAGGCGCATAGTGGTAAGAGATGATAATGGAACATTTTCGCTTATTTTCATGTTTTAATTATAGCACTTAAAGCAGGGGGTTGTAAAATGAGAGAAGCTCCTGTATAGAGGTAGCGGAAGTAGGGTTATTGTATTTTAGCAAATGGTGAGAAGAAAGGAGGTTTTATGGAAATTGAAGTTGAAGACATCAAAATCAATTTAAAAATAAAATTTTCTCTTCCGAAGAAGAGAAAACATCAAAACCATAAACTAAATTAATTCTACCATGCACGAGTGGGAAAATCAACCCTACTTTCATTAGGGATTTTATTATATAATAAGTTCAAAGAAAGGTAGTACTATGGCAAAAAAGGATGCGGTGGAAAAAACTAAAAATGACGGTAAAAGTGAGGCGTTAAAACTTGCGATTGCTCAGATTACCAAACAATTCGGTGACGGTTCGATTATGAAACTCGGCGAAACGCCAAAGATGGATGTAGAACTATTGCCTTCGGGTTCCCTGTCACTTGATTTGGCGCTTGGCGGTGGTTATCCAAAAGGAAGAATTATTGAGATTTATGGACCGGAATCTTCTGGTAAAACAACGCTCGCACTTCATGCGATTGCTGAGATTCAGAAACAGGGTGGACAGGCAGCATTTATTGATGCAGAGCATGCTCTTGACCCGGCTTATGCAAAGAAAATCGGTGTAGATACAGCAAATCTTTTGATTTCGCAGCCGGATAATGGCGAGCAAGCACTCGAGATTTGCGAAACATTGGTGCGTTCAAACGCAGTGGATTTGATTGTGGTTGACTCAGTGGCAGCGCTGGTGCCGCAGGCTGAAATTGATGGCGACATGGGTGAAGCACAGATGGGGCTTCAAGCGAGATTGATGAGCCAGGCGATGCGCAAGCTTACTGGTATTATCTCAAAATCTAAAGCGACAGTTATTTTTATTAATCAGATTAGGATGAAGATTGGTGTGATGTTTGGCAACCCAGAGACGACTACTGGCGGTAATGCGTTGAAGTTTTATGCATCAGTGCGTATCGATATTCGTAGAATCGGTCAGATTAAGGATGGTGAAAACATTGCAGGTAACCGTACAAAGATTAAGGTCGTAAAAAATAAGATTGCAGCACCGTTTAGAACTGCCGAATTTGATATTATGTATAACGAGGGCATTTCGAAGTCTGGTGACGTTTTGGATCTTGCCGTGCAATATGGTGTAATTGAGAAGGCAGGCGCTTTCTTTAAGTATAATGGCGAGACAATTGGCCAAGGCCGTGAGGCAGTGAAAAAGTTGTTCCGCGAAAAACCGGAGTTAATGGATGAAATTGAAAAACAAGTTAGAGAAAAAGCCACAAATGAAGAATAAGGCTCACCAGGGTGAGATTTGGCAGGTTTATAGCGAAAATGGCGAGCCGATTAAGGGCGAAGGCTGGGATGCGTCGTTAAATAACCCGGAGACCAATAATTCAGATAAAATAGTTGGGGTTGCCGTGGTGTTTTTGTATCGTAAGAATGGCGATGGCGAAATCGAACTACTGTGGCAAAAACGTGCAGATACGATTGATAGATATCCGGGTGACTACGACATTTCGGCTGGCGGGCATATCAATCTCGGAGAATCTATAGTAGAAGGTGCGATTCGCGAAACCAAAGAAGAAATCGGGGCAGATATTACGGCGAATGATTTGAGATTTGTCACGATGAGGCCATTTAATAGAAATCGTTTTGCTTGGGTTTTTGCAGTGGATTGGACTGGAAAAAGCGACGTTTTCCATTTTGACGATCAGGAAGTAAGTGAAGTAAAATGGGTTCTTAAATCTGACACTGATGATTTTCGCAAAAGATATGCCAAAGCACCGCTTAAAAATGACAAGTTGACGTTTCTTTGTTTTGACGAATGGTTTTTGCAGCATGGAGATTTATAAACTTAGCGATTTTGACGAAAAGGGTAAGATTAGGGGTGAGCGGAAAGAAGCTACGCGCCTTGATGGGCGTTTAAATGACGATTCTTCGGATTTGGTCATTACGGATATTAGGCAGGGGGTTAAAAATCAAAATCGAGTGAATGTTTTTGTTAATGGTGAATATTCTTTTTCTTTAGACATTTCACAGGTGGTGGATTATAAGATAAAAGTTGGCAAGAAGATTAGTAAAGAAGAATTGGCAGAGTATAAAAAGGCGAGTGAGTTCGGAAAGATATACCAAAGGACTTTAGAGTGGGTGTTGATACGTCCGCGCTCAGAGCGAGAAACGCGTGATTATTTACGTAGGAAGATTAACGAGAAAAAAATAGATGAAAAATACTGCGATTTGATTATTGAGAGGTTGACTAATAAGGGATATTTGGATGATAAAAAATTTGCAGAGTATTATGCTGAAAACCGTTTTATAAAAAAAGGCGTATCAGTAAAAAGACTAAAGATGGAGTTAGCAAAAAAAGGCGTTAGTCAGGAAATAATTGATGAGACGATTGGGGAATCAGAGAGAAGCGATGAAAAAGAGATCTTGAAAATAATTGAGAAGAAGAGAAAAAAATATGATGACGAGAAGCTTATTCAATATCTTTGTCGCCAGGGGTTTCTGTTTGAGCTTTCGCGTGAGCTGGTTCGGACTTACGGAAAGGATTAACAAAATTAGGGACAAATTCTTCGTTTAAGGCTTTTTCGCGAATGGTTTTTTCTTCGTTTTTGACGATAATTTTGGTATCGGTGATTTCGACGATTTCACTGCGTGGGATAGTGAGTTCTGAATCTTGAAAGCTTTTAATAAGGGGACGTTTGACGATAATTTGTTGGATACTAAAATTATCTGAGGTGGCGGTGTAATCGATGACATGGCCGAGCTTAGTGCCCTTTTTAGTAATAACTTTAAGATTGATTGGATCAAAATTTAAAGAGAGAATCTTGTCAATTTTGACGATTTCGTCACGCGCGGCGAGATCTTGAATGGAATCAATGATGAAGCCGAGTTCTGAATTTTCGCGAATAAAAGAGACTGGTAGAACTTCGTTTACTTTATTAATTTGGGGACCCTTTAATAGAAAGGCGATAATTTTGAAGGATTCGGGGTCGACGATTGGGAAACTGACAAATCCGACGGCGTCGGCAGATTGCATACTGAGAACAGGGGTAGAAATGATTTTGCTTGCCGGTATTAGCATATTTTTATTATAGCATATAATCATTAAGCGATGAGGCGTCTTTGACATCGTAATTGGCAATTTTAGTACGGCGGAGAGCGGTAAGATAGGCGCCGGTGCTTAATTTCTTGCCGATATCTTCAGCGAGGGTACGGATGTAGGTTCCGGAGGAGACATGGCAACGGATTTTGAGTTCTGGGTAGGAGTAATCTAAAACATCTATGCTGTAAATTTCGACTTCTCTTGAGGGGATTTCAAAATCTTCACCTTTTCGAGCGAGTTTGTAGGCGCGTTTGCCGTTGATTTTGATGGCAGAAAAACGGGGTGGGGTTTGGATGATTTTACCAATAAAAGAGGAAATTACGGAATCGATATCTTTTTGTTTTGGATTATTATTGGTTGATTTATTAATTGTTTCGGTTATTTCCCCTTCGGGATCTCCAGTAGTTGAGGTAAAGCCGAGTTTAAGAGTAGCTTCGTATACTTTATCTAATTTGAGAAACTCGTTGGATTTTTTGGTCATTTTGCCAGAGAGAAGAATTAGAAGACCGGTCGCAAAGGGGTCGAGAGTGCCGGTATGACCGACTTTGACTTTGTGGCCAAATTCGTTTTTGAGTTTGGCGCGAACTTTAGCCACGACGCCGAAGCTTGATATGCCGGCCGGTTTATCTATTAAGATTATTTGATCTTTTTCCATCTCTTGATTATAACATGACTCTGTGGTATAATGATTCCACTATGATAACAAAAGAGAATAAGGATAAAGCTATTGCCAGCGTCGCTCGTAATAAGAAAGATGTTGGTTCTCCTGAAGTTCAAGTGGCTATTCTTACTGCTCGCATCAAAGAGGTGACAGAGCACGTGAAGAATAATAAACATGACTTTATGGCCAAACGTGGTTTAATGCAGATGGTAGGGAAGCGTAAACAACTTCTGAAATACCTTGAAAAAACCGACTTTGAGCTATATAAGAAGACTGTTTCAAAGCTCGGACTTCGTAAATAGTTTTGGTAAAAAAATAAACCCGTCTTGAAAGACGGGTTTTTGTTGGGAGTGCTACCTTATTCGATTTTGGTAAATTTGTAATCAGGTTCGTTGTCTCTTTCGGCTTTTTCGATTTCTTTTTCGTGATCTTTTATAAAATCGTCGATAACTTTGTTTAAGTCTTTTTCGTTTGCGCCTGTTATGGACAGCATCTTGTAGATTGCAAGGGAATCGCTCTTCACAAATAGCTTGATGACTTCTTTAAAAATTTCAATAATATTCTTGAAGTTATTGGTAAAATATTTGTCATATTCGACGATTTCTTTGCCAGTGACATTTGGCGCACCGTAGTTTAAGCAAAAGCTACAGCTGATTAGACGGTTGCCATCCTTATAAGTGAATAGGCCAGTTACGTCTATACCGAAATTTGCTCTCAGGCGTTTTTTGAGCTTAGCCCAAAGCCGACCGAGCGGATCATGCTTTTCGTGAGGTAGACTCACATGATTGATAATGAGCGTACCGATTCCGTGCGTGTGCTGATCGGTAAATTGAAGTTCCAAATTGATTACCCCCCAATAGTATTATGTATGGAATTTCCGTCTTAATTATATCACAGAATGCGTAAAAAGTCAATATCTGTAGGGTTAGGACGGTCCGAAAATGGTTTAAAATGCTGCGGAATTATGATACAATAGTGGTGTATTAATAATTTGGGAAGACGGCAGATATAAGCTTTAGAAGGTGCTAAGGTCTGTATCTGATGTTTTCCCAGAAAGGATTGCATTTTTATGGAAATAATAAACCCTAATGGTAAGACTACCACGCAGGTTTCTACTGAATGGTTAGGGCGTAAGCTTACTCTTGAGGTGAACAGAGTGGGTTTTCGTACGACTTCTTCGGTTTTGGTGACCTATGGTGATACGGTGGTGCTCGGATCTGTGGTGGTTGGGACTAAGCCAGTAGTACAAGACTTTTTCCCTCTTTCTATAGATTATGAAGAAAAGTACTATGCTGCTGGTAAGATTTCTTCATCGAGATTTATTAAACGCGAAGGTAAGCCGGCAGACGAGGCGATTTTAGTTGGTCGTTTGATTGACCGCCCGATTCGTCCACTTTTCCCGAAAGGTTATCGCCAAGAAGTACAGGTGGTTTGTACGGTGCTTTCGATGGATCCAAATTTCCGCCCAGATTGCGTAGCGATGATAGCAGCATCAGCTGCTTTAATGAATGCTGGCGTGCCGTTTGATGGACCGGTAGCCGGAATTCGTATTGGCAGAATTGGCGGGGAATTTAAAGGATTCTTGAGCACCGAAGAGCGTGAACAATCCCCTCTTGATCTCGTAGTGGCTTGTAAAGATGGCAAGGTAATGATGGTGGAAGCTGGCGCGAATGAAGTGCCAGAAGATACTATTATTGAGGCAATGCATTGGGCTGTAAAGAATGTACAACCGGCACTTGATTTACAACGTAAATTGGCTGAGATTGTTGATGCTAAGGAACAAGAGTATGAATTAGTACTCCCGGATGAAGAAATATTAAAAGAAGTAGAAGAATGGACAAAGGGTAAGTTTGGCAATAAAATCCGTGGTAATGTGATGGAGCGTGCTCAGATTTTGGATGAGATTAAGTATGCGATGCACGATGAATTTGCACTTTCTAAGGGCGAAGGCGAAACCGATAACGAAAAAGTTGAATGGTACGATGCTAACTTACGTGACATTTACGATCAAGCGTTTGAATTAGCCGTGCATAAAGAGGTACGCCGTGGCATTGTAGAGGAAGGCGTGCGCCCAGATGGCCGTAAATTAGACGAAGTACGTCCACTTTCGAGTCAGGTTGGGATTTTGCCGAGAACTCACGGTTCTTCGCTCTTTACACGTGGCGTAACTCAGGCGATGAACATTGTCACTCTTGCTCCGCTTTCATTTGCACAAGAACTCGATACGATGGAAGTGACTGATGGTAAACGTCGTTACATGCACCACTATAATGCGCCATCCTATACGGTTGGTGAGCCTGGCAGAATTGGTTCTCCTGGACGCCGTGAAGTGGGGCATGGTTATTTGGCTGAACGTGCGTTGATACCCGTGCTTCCTTCAGAAGAAGACTTCCCTTATGCGATTCGTTCCGTGACAGAGATAATGTCACAAAATGGTTCAACTTCGATGGCAGCGACTTGTTCGTCTTGTATGGCTTTGATGGATGCTGGCGTGCCTTTGAAACGTCCAGTTTCTGGTGTAGCCATGGGATTAATGGTGGATGTGCCTAAAGGTCAGCCGATTGAAGCTAAAGATATTGATAAGGCCTATGTTTTGACTGACCTTATGGACGCTGAGGACTTTGCCGGCGATATGGACTTTAAGGTGACTGGTACAACTGAAGGTATTACAGCTCTTCAGATGGATATGAAGGTGCATGGTCTTCCGGTAGAAATTATGGAAAAGGCCATCAAACAGAGCCATGAAGGCAGAATGTTTATCTTGAAACATATTTTATCGGTGATTCCAGAGCCAAGAAAAGAAATTTCAAAATATGCACCACAGATTGAAAAAATCATGGTAAAGCCGGAAAAAATTGGTTCGATTATCGGTAAAGGCGGTGAAACTATCAATAAAATTACTTCTGAAACCGGTGCGCAGGTTGATATTGATGATTCTGGCCTTGTAACGGTGTCAGGTACCGATCCGGAGAAAATCCAAAAAGCTCTCGAGTGGATTAAGGGTTTGGTAGAAGAACCAGAAGTAGGTAAAATTTACAACGGTACCGTAGTGACGATTAAAGATTTCGGTGCATTCGTGAATATTATGCCTGGAATTGACGGCATGCTCCATATTTCGCAAATTGTGGAAGGTCGCAGACTTAAATCCGTAGAAGAGGTACTTCATGTGGGAGATAAGGTGCGCGTGAGATTGGTCGCAATCGACAACGGTAAATTAAGCCTTTCGATGATTGGCGTCGATAAATAAACAAAATAGCCCCTGCGAGGGCTATTTTTAACAGATAAGAAAATATGGTATAATATTTTTAATGGATAAAATACGAAATTTTTGCATCATTGCGCATATTGATCATGGTAAATCGACTTTAGCAGATCGCATGATGGAGCTAACTGGTACGGTGGAAAAGCGCGAAATGAAGGCACAACTTCTTGATTCGATGGAGCTCGAACGTGAGAAAGGAATTACGATTAAGTTGACGCCAGTGACGATGAATTGGAAGGGTTATACTCTAAATTTGATTGACACTCCGGGGCATGTGGATTTTTCGTATGAGGTTTCGAGAAGCTTGCAGGCAGTAGAAGCAGCGGTTTTGGTGGTGGACGCAACGCAGGGAATTCAGGCACAGACACTCGCAAATGTATATTTAGCTCTCGAGCAGGATTTGACGATTATTCCGGTGATTAACAAAGTGGATTTGCCGGCAGCGGAAGTTGAAAAAACTGCAGCGCAAATAATGAATTTGCTTGGATGTAAACGCGAAGATATAATTGGTGTTTCGGCAAAAACTGGCATGAACGTTGAAAAAGTGTTGGACGAGATTATTAAAAAGGGTCCGGCACCAAGGAAAGTTCGGTAATAATTGACTTTTTAATCTGTTAGTTATATAATATCGGGGTTAGGAAGTTTTTTGTTTCTAAAGTATCTTAGAAGGGAGATGTAGTGATTTGTCTACGCGTATTTATTATGTCAGGCATGGTCAGGCTTTGTCTAATCTGAAGATGTGGTATTATGACGACAAAAAAGAGCCGTTAACTGAGCTCGGTCGCCGTCAAGCTGAAGAGGCTGGACGTCAACTGAAAGAGCTTGGCATTGAGTTTCACGAAGTGTTTTGTTCGCCTTATACTCGAGCACTCGAAACTGCACGATATGCATTGCTTGCAATGGGGAGAGATATGGCTCCGATTACTATTGCTGAATGGTTGGGTGAACGTAAATACGAAGGGCTTTATGGTAAGAGTATTTCTCCGGAGGATGTTCGTACTCTTTATGATTACAACAATGATCTTTCGGCACAATATGGTGTTGAAACGCTCGCAGAAGTGGAAGCACGAGCCAGGAAGTTCATTAACGAGTTGCGCGAAAACTACAACAAGAAGAATATTTTAATATTCGCGCATGGTGCGTTAGGGCTTTCTTATAGAGCCGTAGTAGAGGGTGTGCCAAAATCTGGGTCGCTTTTCGATTTTAATCTCCTGAAAAATGGTGAAATCATGAAGCTCTTAGTGAGATGATTTCCCAGGGCTTGGCATAGCGCCAAGCCCATTTTTGTGTTATAATATTTTTATGGATTTGACAAGAGCGCTTATCTTTGACAGTTATTTTGACGATTATCGTGGCGTGGTTTTGTATGTACGGATTTTTGAAGGGAGGATTCCGAAAAACGCTGAGATACTAATGATGGCGACGGAAACTAAGGGTTTGGCGCTCGAAGTTGGAATACTAACGCCAAAAATGACACCAAAAGACGAATTGGCCGAAGGACAAATTGGTTATATCGTAACTAATTTAAAAACTACGCGTGAAGCGAAGGTTGGCGATACGGTGACGCTTGCAAAAGCACCGGCTACTGAGGCACTTCCGGGTTATAAAAATGTTTTGCCATTTGTGTATGCAGGATTTTTCCCTGTGTCAAATGACCAATATAAAGATTTAAAGGAAGCGATTGAAAAGTTGTCGCTTTCTGATTCAGCACTAAGGTTCGAACCAGAAAATTCACCAGTGCTTGGGTTTGGTCTTAGAATTGGGTTTTTGGGACTTCTTCACATGGATATCATCCGTGAAAGATTGGAGAGAGAATTTGGACTGGATTTGATCGTGACAAATCCGTCTACTAATTACGAGGTAGTGATGAATAATGGAGAAGTGATTGAGATTAAATCGGCGGCAGCACTTCCGGATGCAAGCGAAATTAAAGAAATTCGTGAGCCATGGGTAAAGGGTGAGATTATTGTACCTTCTACAATGATTGGAAATGTACTGAATTTGATTAATGAAAAACGCGGTCATCAGACGAATCTGTCTTATATTGAAGAACGTGCGGTAATAGATTTCGAAGCGCCAATGGCGAATTTGTTGACGGATTTTTACGATCAATTAAAATCGGCAACTTCCGGATACGCTTCGTTTAATTATGAGTTGAACGGGTATCGTGCGGAAGATTTGGTAAGAATTGATTTCTTGGTAGCTGGGAATAGAATGGATGCGCTGTCAGTAATGGCGCACAGGAGTGAAGCTGATGCTATTGGGCGAGAAGTGACGAAAAAGCTAAAAGAAGTTATTCCGAGACAAAATTTCGAGGTAGCGCTTCAGGCTGCAATAGGCGCAAGAATTATTGCGCGTGAGACAATTGGTGCGTATCGTAAAGATGTGACGGTGAAGATTCATACTGGCGATAGAGATAGAAAGGCAAAGCTTCTTGAAAAACAAAAACGTGGCAAAGCGAGGATGAAACGATTTGGTAAAATTGATATCCCCTCCGAAGCATTTACTGTGATGCTAAAACGTGATTAAAATACTTCGCTCGTTGATGGTGCATGATATAATAAAAAGCATGAGAAAGCGATTTTTTAGCTTTTGTTTGGTAGTGACGGTGTTTTTGGGAACCGTTTTTGGTGTATGTGTGAATGTCAGTGCTGTATCTGATGAACAATTGAGCGGGATTGCTAAGAATTGCGAGACAATAAAAACGAATTTAAGAGATTTGCAACATACTGATAGTAGAGTTAGAGTCTCTTTGAATCGTCATTATGAAGCAGTGATTAATAATTTAGCAGCACCTTTAAACGTGAGATTAATCGAGAATGCAATTTCAAGTAAGAATTTGATGGATAACCAAAATAGCATGGTGAACACACAGACAAATTTTGTGATTGATTTTGTGGAATACCAGAGAGTGCTCGAGGAATTGGTGGGTATGGATTGCAAGGCTAATCCGAGTGGCTTTTATAATAAACTGAAGGTTGTGCGTGAAAAAAGAGGGATTCTAAAAGAAGATGTAGCTAAGTTGAAGAGACTAATGAACGATCAGGTAACGATTGTGACATCGCTAAAGGAGAGTCTATGACAAAAGGCGGAAAAAATTTGGTTATAATGGGCGTTTTGTCGATTGTGGCTGCGTTTGCGACTACTGGCGTATCACTTGCGATCTATCATTCCTCAGGGGATATCTATATTGATAGATCGAGACCGGGGTATTTGCCAGATAAAGAAGAAATCGAAAAAGACGATTCAGATGAAGAATATGCTTTTGAGAAAACTGGCGTGATTACCAAAGAAGTAATTGATGAGTATTTGGAAAAACTGAATGACGAGATAAAAGAAGTTGATGGTTATGGTGAAGCATTTAGCGCTTCAGCGCTTTCAGATGAAAAATTAGGTATTACCGGTACGCCGAAAGTGGAAGAAAAAAATTCTCCCGATAGTACGGGAGAATAGGGTTAGAGTCCACGTTCTCTATTGAACTCTTGTTGGAGTTTTTGGAACTTTTCTGGTTCGCGGGTGATTTCCTCAACTTTTTTAAGAAACTCATCATACTCTTCTCTTAAATAATAGATTTTTTGGGAAGCATATCCTCCTGGCGTATATTTGCGACGAAGGATTTTCCGAACCGCCTCACAAAGCTGTTCATCGGTGTAGTCTGGATGAAGATGCCGATTGTAATCGTAGGCACGCGCAAGGATTTCGTTGACGCTACATGAGCGGTCCGCTGAAGAAACGATTTTGCCATAGATGCTTCGCGGTTCGGTTTTGAGCGAGGCGCGATGATCTTCAACGGCTTGAGCCATTATTTCGATTTCTTCTGGCTCAAAGAGTCTTTTTAGAGATTCGTCGCGTCTTAACAGATATCCAGACCATAGATTATGTTTTTCGTCGTCTATTTCTCGACCAAGATCGTGATAGGCAGCAATAACATACACCATATTAATGTCAATATCTTTAAGAGTATTT
>JAEEGL016755003.1_pt1 | contig 28648 bp, 23 predicted proteins | sample 9134231 | NCBI WGS metagenome assembly JAEEGL01 (sample SAMN16246548, study PRJNA631951) | gut metagenome | biome: gut microbiome; feature: rumen; material: fiber-attached | host: Bos | place: Iran: Karaj | collected 2018-10 | reverse complement strand
GCTAAGAAAACCTAAACGCCAAGGATGGCGCACAAAAGGTTCTTCTACGGCAACTTCGACAACATTTTCCGCCTGTTTTGTCGGCCGTCGCCAAGTGGCGGGGTGTTAGCCGATGCAAACATAGTAACTGTGTTGAAAAAAAAAACAGCGTATCATGGTGTGCTCTATTAATTCTGAATTATGCGGGTGAAATTTTGGGGGATGAGATATTTTTTATAACTTCGCGTCGTATTTCATGACTGTGCGATGAAACTAGATTACAGAAAAATATGTTTGGAGCAGGGGTCACCAGAGGTGACCGACGGAGAGGGACTCAACATTATACCTCAGCCCGAGAAGGAACCCCTGTGGAAAGGATACCTACGTAAATTCAAAGACCCGCTGATTATCGTGCTGCTTGTGGTCTTTGTCTTCTCCGTGAGTGTGTCGCTCTATGAGATTTTCAGGGCAGACCGCTCATGGGTGACGATGATGGAGCCATCGGGCGTGTTCATGGCGCTGATGCTGGCTACCGGCATCGGCTTCATCTTTGAGGTGAAAGCCGACCGCGAGTTTGATTTGCTCAATCAGAAAAAGGATGAGCGGATGGTGAAGGTGCTTCGGTGGCCAGCCGGTGCCGACCGCAGCAAGGACCGACCGCAGATGTTTCAAGTGAAACGGTGTGACGTGGTGGTGGGCGATGTCGTCAGACTGGAGAACGGCGATGAGGTGCCTGCCGACGGAGAAATCCTTTCCGCCCAGTCGCTGCGTGTCGATGAGAGTGCCTTCACCGGAGAGATGTTCACCCGAAAGACAGCGGAGCCAGAACAGGAAGGCGGCCAGCAGACCGCCTATCCTCAGGATTTCCTGCTGAGGGGAAGCATCGTCATAGAGGGACACTGCCTCTATCACGTCACCGCAGTGGGAACAGAGACCGAAGAGGGAAAGGGAGAAAAGAGCCTCCAAGAGGAAAAACAGGTGGAGACACCACTTAACAAGCAACTCGGGGCACTCGGCCTGTGGATCACACATGCCAGTTATATCGTAGCAGCCCTCATCGTAGTGGGAAGGTTGCTGTACTACTTTTTCTTTGATGGCAACACGCAGAACAACACCGACCTGATGGACCTGGTCGTGTTTACGCTCGACTCCATCCTGCTCGCCGTCACACTCATCGTGGTGGCAGTGCCAGAGGGGCTGCCAATGAGTGTCACCATCAGCATGGCTTTGAGCATGCGCAAGATGCTGAAAGAGAACAACTTGGTGCGCCGGCTCCATGCCTGCGAGACGATGGGGGCAGCCACCGTGGTGTGTACTGACAAGACAGGCACGCTAACCAAGAACAAACTCCGCGTATTGGATGACAGCGATATCTATGTGGATCTCCACCTCTTTGCCCTTGGCATCGCCGCCAATTCCACCGCAGAACTTGCCATCCGGCCCAACGGGAAGCCGCGCACGGTGGGAAATCCCACTGAGGGAGCGTTGCTCTATTGGCTCAAGCGGCGTAAGGACATTGATTACCTGCCACTCCGTGAAAGGTGCGCCATCGTCAGTCAGGAAGCGTTCACACCAGAGACCAAACACATGGTCACCGTGGTGTCCGACTCATCAGACGGACAGACGTGGAAATTCGTAAAAGGTGCTCCGGAGATCGTGCTGGCCATGTGCGACGGCATTGCAGGAAACCATACAGAGGAAGAGGTGCGTGAGCATTTGGAAGCCCTTCAGACCATCGGCAGGCGCACATTGGGTTTTGCCTGTCAGAAAATCGTCGAAGGAGAAACGCATCCAATTCAGTTCATCGGTTTTGTAGGCATGGCAGACCCTGTCCGGGAAGATGTGCCCGCAGCCGTTGACACCTGTCGGAAAGCAGGTGTCAGGGTCATCATGGTGACGGGCGATGTCGCACTCACAGCCAATGAGATAGCCCGCGAGACGGGCATTATGAGTGAGGACGACCCTTTGGAGTCGCTCACAGGAGCAGAATTCGCAGCCATGAGTGATGAGCAACTAAAGAAAGACGTGTTGCCCAAACTGAAGGTACTCTCCCGTGCAAGACCCGCCGACAAGGCAAGGCTCGTAGCGCTGCTGCAGGAACTCAACCATGTGGTGGCGGTGACCGGCGACGGCACCAACGATGCGCTGGCACTCAAGAAAGCGCAGGTGGGTCTCTCGATGGGTGATGGGACAGCGCGCGCTAAGGAAGCCAGCGACATCACCATCATCGACAATTCATTTGCCAGTATCAACAAGGCCATCCTCTGGGGGCGGTCGCTCTATCTCAACATCCAGCGTTTCTTGCTGTTCCAGATGACCATCAACATCTGTGCGTGTCTCATCGTGCTGACGGGTGCTTTTATGGGGCTCGACTCCCCGCTCAACGTCACCCAGATGCTGTGGGTGAACCTCATCATGGATACTTTCGCCGCCATGGCACTGTCTGCCTTGCCGCCGGATGAGCGTGTGATGAACAAAAAGCCGAGGAGTCCCAAGGCACATATCATCGACCGGCAGATGATGAAGCGCATCGTCATCGTCGGACTGGCTTTCTTTGTCTTCCTTTTCGGACTCTGGCAGTTGCTGTGGCATCGTGACATCAGCGATGCGACGGGGTCGGGTGTTGCCATGCTCCTCGACGGAGACATGCTCAGGGAGTTCATCGTCGGATTCACCGACATGACCAAGAGCAAACAGCACATGAGTCCTTACGAACTGGGTGTATTCTTCTCTGTCTTTGTCATGATGCAGTTCTGGAACATCTTCAATGCCAAGTATTTCCGCAGCGGAAGAAGCCTTATTCTCGACGTGCACGACTTCATTCTCAAACCCGGCTCCTGGGAGAAAAACTACAGTTCCGGTTTCTTGCTGGTGGTTGCCGTCATCCTGATCGGTCAGATCTTCATCGTCAACTTAGCGAGCGGGTTCTTCAAGGTAGCCCCGCTGACCGCCCTCGACTGGGTATGGATCATCGTCCTCACATCGCCCATCCTGATTATCCCTGATATCTACCGATGGGGGAGGGGAGTTCATAGTTCATAGTTCATAGTTCATAGTTCATAGTTGCGATTCGCATGCATTCTTAAAAGGAGTATTGTCTAAACTCCTAAACTCCTAAACTCCTAAACTCCCAAACTCCCAAACTCCTACACTCCTAAACTCCCAAAACATCCATACTTCAAAAAAATAATCTGTTTTTATTTTGTAATCCGTAGGATTTGCGCTAAATTTGCAACTCAAGATTTGAATTGAGGAAATGTAGATGAAATTAGGAAAGCAATTAATGAAGTACTTGAGCAAGTTCAAGTATGTGATAGTAATAATTGTCGGCACTCTGCTGATCACGGTGATCGGTGAGAACAGCATGCTGCAGCGATACCGCTATGCGCGCCAGATATCCGATCTTGAGGATGAGATAGAGAAGCAGGAGGCCCGTTTCGTGCATGATTCGCTGAGATTGGCAGAGTTGGAGCGCAATCCGGAAGCCATCCGCAAGATTGCCCGTGAGCGTTATTTCATGAAAGCCGACGATGAGGACATTTATGTCTTCAGCGACGAGATAGCAGAGGAAGGAAGCAATGAGGCCGCTCAGTAGAACTCAGACCATCGTGATGCTTATCGGCGGCATACTCATGGCCGTGGGTGCCGGATGCTGTGCCTTCTTGTGGCATCAGGAGATTTTCTCATGGGTGTTTCTCATCGGCACCATAGCCTTTGTCTCCATGCAGTGGCAGCAGCGTTACGACGGTGACAACATGACCATTCGCCGACTGCGTAAAATCATGATAGCATCAGGGATCTTCTTCCTTCTCGCCGGTCTTTCTTTGGTCGATACCCACTACCATTTTCTGGCCAGATTCATGTCTTGGCAGACCTATATCACCTATTTCTACAACAAGTGGGTGATGCTGATCCTGGCAGGGGCCTTTCTGCAATTGTATTCCTCTCACCGAATTTCTAATGAATTGCAAAAAGACTGAAAAAACGCTAAAAAGACGGTTGTTTCGGCCATTTTTCAATCGTTTTTTTCACTACCTCAATTATTGATGTTATTTTTGTGCTATCAATGTTCAGAAGATCTAATTATAGAATGAAGAAGCCTTTCTCTTTCGCAATGTTCCTGTTGGCCATGATGTCGCTGGCATCATGTGGTGTGTCATATAATATTGAGGGTTCCTCTGATATCTCGGGACTCGACAGCAGGATGATGTACCTGAGGACACGGGTCAACGGCGAATTCAAGTCCATTGATTCCACCGAGGTGGTCCATGGGAAGTTTGGCTTCTCAGGCAGCACCGACAGTGTGAGAATTGCCTTTTTGGTGGTGAATGATGCCAATGTGCCTCTGCCCATCGTCCTTGAGAAGGGAGACATCAAGGTGAAACTCAACAAGACCCGCAGTGAGTGGGGTGGTACCCCTCACAATGACAAACTCTACCGGTTTGTCAAGAGTCTGGACAGTCTGACCGTGCAGTTGCAGGAGTTGGAGCATGAGTACAACATTGCCTTCATGGACGGAGAGGACATGAACGAGGTCATCCCCCGTCTTTCCCGTGCCAACCAGCAGATCAACATGAGAATAGACACGTTGGTGACACATTCCATATCAGAAAACTTTGACAATGTCCTTGGCCCCGGCATCTTCATGTTGGTCACCCAGGCGCAGCAGATACCACAGATGTTCCCCTGGGTGGTGGAAATCATGAGCAAGGCATCCGACAGTTTTAAGGAAGATCCTTATGTGAAGGAATACCTGAATGCCGCCAATTACATCCAGAATGTACAGAACGGACTGGAGCCAGCCCCGGGAGCAACTCCTGCTCCGGCACCAGCCCCTGCCCCAGAGAGCGAGGCTCTGCCAGTGGCTCCTACCCCCAAAGAGATGGCTGCACCAGCCGAAGCAGACACCAAAGCCCAGGCAAAGGAGAGTGATGCCGCCGACCAGAAATGATTTTCCGTGATGAGAATACTGATCACGAACGCCACGATTGTTGACGAAGACCGTTCTTTTCACGGTCACCTGACTATCTGTGATGACGTCATTGATGGATTGTTCGAAGACAGTGACACACCCTGCGGTGACTATGACGAGTGCATAGATGCCGCAGGGTGTGTCGTCATGCCCGGAGTCATCGACAGCCATGTCCATTTCCGTGAGCCAGGTCTTACGGCGAAGGCCGACATGGAGAGTGAGAGCAGGGCGGCTGCCTATGGCGGTGTGACCACATTCTTCGACATGCCCAACACCGTACCTCAGACGGTCACTTGGGAGGCATGGCAGGAGAAAATGCGGAGGGCCGCCCAGTGCAGTCATGTCAACTATGCTTTTTTCATCGGTGCAACCAACGACAATACCGATATACTTGAGAAAGCCGACCCCCACAGCCTTCCGGGCATCAAACTCTTCATGGGGTCGTCCACTGGCAATATGCTGGTAGACAGTGAGGAGTCGCTGCTGCGCCTGTTCAGTCGGGCCACCCTGCCCATCATGGCCCACTGCGAAGATACGGAGATGATATCCCAGGCAATGGCAGAAGCCGTCGGACGTTATGGAGATGACCCATCAGTGGCGATGCATCCCCAGATTCGCTCCGAGGAAGCATGCTGGGCCTCCTCATCAAAGGCAGTTGAGATGGCCGAACGATACGGAGCACGCCTACATCTGGCCCACCTCTCCACAGCCCGTGAGATTGCCTTGCTTCCTGTGGCAGACGGCGGAAAACTACCACGTATCACAGGAGAGGCAGTCATCGCCCATCTGATGTTCACAGATGCAGACTATGCCACGAAAGGGGCACTCATCAAGTGCAATCCAGCCGTCAAGACAGTCGCCGACAGGGAGGCGCTGCGCCAAGCCATCGCCGATGGCACCATCACCACGGTGGCCACCGACCATGCCCCACACCGTCGCTCCGAGAAGGAAGGCGGATGCAAAAAGGCCGCATCAGGAATGCCCATGGTGCAGTTCTCGCTGCCCTGCATGCTACAGTTGGTTGACGAGAACGTCCTGACCCTGCCTCAGGTGGTGAGGCTGATGTGCAACAATCCCGCCCGTCTCTTCGGTGTCGACCGCCGTGGCTTCCTCCGTAAGGGTTACAAGGCAGATGTCGTGATTGTGCGTCCTGACAGCGAATGGACGGTGACAGAAGACATCATACAGAGCCGCTGCGGTTGGAGTCCCCTGACGGGACATACATTCCGCTGGCAAGTGGAGCACACGTTCTGCAACGGCAGGCATATCTTCAACCAGGGATGTTTTGACGGCAGCAGCCGTGGCGAGGCCGTCACTTTCCGTCATGATGACAGCGATGCGTGAGGTTTTCCACTATACTGTCGCAGAGGTGGAGCCATATATCAATTGGCTCTATTTCGACCATGCGTGGCAGATGAACGGCCAACCGCAGGATGAGCGTGACACACTGAGGCAGGATGCAAGCAACATGCTTGAGGATTGGAAGAAATCCTTTCACACCCATTCCGTCGTAGGTCTATATGATGCCAACAGCGAGGGTGATGACCTGCTGATAGGCGACATGCGTCTGCCCCTGTTGCGGCAACAGCATCCCGATCCCGTCATGGGAGTTTGCCTCTGCCTCGCCGACTTCGTGCGGCCACGTACTCACAATCAGGCAGACAGGGTGGGGGTGTTCGCCACCACCGTCGACCATCTGATGGAGACCGTTTATGCCGACGACCCCTATTTGCGCATGCTGGCGCAGACACTGGCCGACAGGTTGGCAGAGGCGACAGCAGAGCGCCTTCACGAAATGGTCAGGCGCCATTTGTGGGGTTATGCACCAGATGAGCAACTGACCATGGAGGAGTTGCATGCGGAGTCATTCGTGGGCATCCGTCCTGCCGTGGGTTATCCTTCTTTGCCAGACACCAGCCTGAATTTCTTGCTTGAGCGCCTTCTCGGCATGAGCGAGATAGGCATACGGCTGACGGAGAATGGGGCGATGCGGCCTCATGCCTCAGTGTCGGGACTGATGCTGGCCCATCCGGAGGCACGCTATTTCTCCGTAGGGAAAATCGGCGAAGACCAGTTGACCGACTATGCCTCGCGCCGGGGAATCCCGTTGGCGTTGGCCCACAAATTTCTCGCATCAAACGTCATAAAAACCACCATGATATGATAGCCAGGGCTTTCCCGCTGTTCTTATTCATTATCCTGCTGCCAGATTTATATATATACAGGCGGTGGATAAGAAATCGCGTGCATGGCAGGTGGTGGATACCTCTGATATGGTGGATGCTGACGGTGGCCATGCTTGTCGCCACCTGCCTCTTGGCCATGACGCGCGACTTCACACCGCATCCGCAGACACCTCTCAATGTCTATCTTTGGGTGTTGGGAGTGTTTACCCTGCCCAAATTGTTGCTGATGTTGTGCGACTGGGTGGGGCGTATGCTCAGAAGTCTCACTCATGGCAAGCGCAACTGGGGCATACCCGTCGGCATCGCCCTCGGCATCCTCTCTGCCTACATCACCATATATGGTTCGACGCTTGGATTCAACAAATTTGAGGTAAACAGGGTGGAATATGCCTCTGCTGACCTGCCAGACGGGTTTGACGGTTACCGCATCGCATTGTGGTCGGATGCCCATGTGGGCAACTATACCGGGAGCAACGCCCAGTTGCTGAAGGATGCCGTCGACAGCCTCAATGCCATGAAGCCTGATGTCATTTTCTTTTTGGGTGACTTGCAGAATGTGGGTCCTGATGAGATAGAGGAATGTCTTCCCACGCTTTCCCAACTCTCTGCTCCCGACGGAGTCTATTCCGTCTTGGGCAACCATGACTACTCCAAGTACCAAGGCGGCACGCGTGAGGAGAAACTCGCCAATGAGGCCCGTACGCAGGACCTCCAGCGGCAGATGGGGTGGCGGTTGCTCATGAACGAGCACACGCTGCTGTATCATGGCGGTGACAGCATCACCCTGGCAGGCATGGAGGGCAATGAGGAGAAAAACCAGGACCATGGCTTTGCCATCTGGGAAAAGACGGTCGAAGGCATTGATTATGAGTTGTTCACCATCATGCTCGCCCACGACCCATTGCTATGGGGCAACTATATAGTTCCATACACCAATGCGCAACTTACCCTGAGCGGTCACACTCACGGAGGACAACTGCGTATCTTGGGCATGTCCACCACCATCATGTTCCCAGAGGATGACGGGATGTATGAGCGTGATGGAAAACATCTCTTTGTCTCCCGCGGACTGGGCGCCCTCATCCCGCTGCGGTTCAATGTCACCGGTGAGGTGGTGCTCCTCACCCTTCATAAGCAATCTCAATAAAACAAAACTATGAAATACCTATATCGTCTGTATCAATTAGTGGTTTGTGTCCCTGTCGTGATTATTTGGTCTATCATCATTTCCCTGATGATCATCATCGGCTGTGCGCTTGGCGGAGGCAAGTTCTGGGGTTATTATCCCGGCAAATGGTGGGGATGGCTCATCGTAAGGATATTCCTGTTGCCTGTCAAGGTGGAGGGGAAGGGTCTGATCGAGCGTGACCAGTCGTACGTATTTGTGGCCAACCACCAGGGCGCCTTTGACATCTTTCTCATCTATGGCTTCCTGGGTCGCAACATCCGCTGGATGATGAAACATCAGATCCTCAAGATTCCTTTTGTGGGTACAGCCTGCAAGTCATCCCGCCAGATCATCATCGACAAGCGGGGACCCAAGCGCATCAAGGCGAGTTACGACCAGGCGCGTGAGATTCTCAAGGAGGGGGTGTCGCTGATGGTGTTCCCGGAGGGGGCGCGCACCTTCACCGGTCACATGGGACATTTCACCCGTGGGGCTTTTATGCTCGCCGATGAGTTGCAGTTGCCTGTTGTGCCCATCACCATCAACGGGTCGTTCAACGTAATGCCACGCACAAATGACTGGCATTTCGTCAACTGGCATCCGCTGAGCATCACCGTACACCAGCCCATCTATCCCATCGGTGAGGGCAGCACCAACATCGCTTCCACCATGACTGACAGTTACAGTACCGTGATGGCTGATCTTGTCCCTGAATACCAGGGCTACGTCGAGAATCCTGATCAGTGAGAAGGTTTTGTCACTTTTTCAACACAGAGGTACAAAGGCACAGAGGTTCTATGCTGTGAGGTGTTGAAAATCAGTGCATTCGAGACTTTTTCGAGGCTATTTCAACACAGAGGTACAGAGGCACAGAGAAAAACAATGGATTATTGTATGGCGATTATATGTTCGTTCAACTTCCGAAAGTAGAAACCTATTCGTAAAAGAAGAGATAATCAAAAAACGCTTCGCTCCAGAAAAAGATATAAAAACAGATTTGGTTAACATTCAAAAATAGGCTTGGTTGACAATTTTCAAACGCTGATGCTTGCGAAAAAACGCCAAGGCGTTCGCAAAAAAAAGGAAAAAGATAGAGCACACTATGCTATGAAGTGTTGAAAATCAGTGCTTTCAAGGCTATTTCAATACTTCAACACATTTTCAATACAGAGGTACAGAGGCACAGAGATGAAAGAATTAAAGGGTAGTTATTGGAACATTATATGGCAATTATATGTTCAATAAATCTTCTACGGAATATAAGGAATAAAGGAACTTCACCGCAAGTGGCGATAAGATTTAGTTGTACTTTTTTGATATAAAATGCAATTTTGTCGAAATAATTCTGTAAATTTGTAGCCTATATTCATCTTTGCCAATAAGGTTAACCTAAATTCTCAAACTGCTACGGATACCAATTCGGTAGCATCAAAGCTGTAGTAACAATCTCATAACCTTTGATCATATTAATTCAACCTATAACCAACCTATAATAATACAGTGTATGAAAAAACTACTATCACTACTCATCCTTTTCGCATTCGCCCTATCGGTGATGGCGGATGACATGATTTTGCAGATTTGGCAGTCTGACGGGAATGTGGTCAATATCGACCTCAACGAGCAGCCGGTGACGCGGTATGCTGACGGCAACCTCATCATCACCACGACGAAGACCACCATCTCCTATCCGTTGGAGAAGGTGGCGAAGTACACCTATGTCTCTGCCGAGGGCATTGAGTCCATCAATGGCATGAGGTCGAAGTTCTCTCAGGACGGTGAGACCCTCACCTTCTCCGGACTGACACAAGGCACAGAGATTGCCGTTTATGCCACCTCCGGAAAAATTCTGCGCAAGACAAAGGCTGGTCCTCATGCCAAGACCATCGTCTCCGTCTCTGACCTCCCCCCAGGAGTGTATCTGGTAAAAGTCAATTCCGTCACCTATAAAATCACGAAGCGATGAAAAACACGGTTATAAAAAGTGTTCTTGCGATAGTCATGGCATTCATGGCGTTGCCGATGATGGGGCAGGATTTCATGAATGTCTTTTTTAAGGATGGTGATTTTCGTAAGTTCTACATGAAGAATATCACAGAGATTACCACTTCAAAGTTTGATGCTTATGGTGTCCAACATAGTGATATAGATTATCAGCACATAACAACCATATACGACAAATACGTTTATAGCCTTAAAGATGTTGACAGCATCACGTTTACTAAAATAGACGAAGAACTTGCAGAACAGAACTTCGCTTCTGCTATGTCAGCTGTTTTTCCTATTCTTTCGTCTTGTTCCACTATCGGTGATGCTGCAAAGAGCATAGAACAAATTAAGAATGCAGAAGGTGTCGCAGATGCATGGTGTGATGGGCATGAGTTGCATATGGCGATAAAAGAAGGAGAAGTAATCTCTTTCCATTTTAATCACGATGTCACGGAAGAAACAGACATGGAGTATGCTGCATCTCATATCAAATCTATTCTTCCAAAAATGGAAACTGTAATAAAAAGAGATGGGAAACGTTTAAAGGCTGTCATTGCTAATCAACAACACAAAGATGAAGACCGAAGCAAAAACATAACAAAGTTTTTTGAACCGTTGAAGGCTCATTTTGAATTGTGCAATGTAGATGTTGATTATATTGAGGAGCCGACCGTCGAGTTTTTTGATTCACAGATTTATGATTATGACATTGTCTTTTACATAACCCATGGAAGTTATGGAAATATGTTGTATTATAGTTATTCTTATTTGGGAATAGATTACGCAAAAATAGGTATAAAATGTCATAGTTTTCAAACATCTGAAGATTTAGATTTTGATAAATCAGAAGGTAAAGAATCGCATGATAATCCAAATTGGATAGATAAGTATCGTAAGTTCAAAAAGTGGAGAGATGAGAAGCCATGGAAAGATGTCACAGACGTCCATATAAATTTTGGTTTTGCTCATGAATTAAGAGATGGAAAATGGTATTGGTATGCACATCCTAATCTTACAGAACATTTTTTCCGTGATATTTCAAGTGGTAGTTTTAAAAATCCCAATTCAATATTCTTTAATGTTGCTTGTCAATCCTTAATGGGCGAAGACGAAGTGTCATCGCTTAGATTGGCAGATAAGTTTTTTAAAAAAAACTTGGGGATATATATTGGATATGATGAAACCAATTGGAGTGGTCAACAAAATGGGTATAACTTCTTCAAATCCATGCTGAATGGCAATTCTTTTAGAAAAGCAATAGATGATATCGAAATAGTAAAAAGAGAGGATTGGGAAACGGATATTGATGGAGATGGTATAATTGATAAATGGATAACTAACTTTCTTTATAAGACTAATCCATATCATAATGTAAATGAGGATATTTTTTTATCCCCGACAATTACAGAAGCAAGAGAGCAGAATGAACTATCGGATGAATATAAGCTTAATGATTGTGTTAATGTGGAAGGGGTCACAACCATATTAGAAGAAGGGTGTGTTACTATGGGATTTAAATATGGTACAGATATAAACGATCTTTCTAAGATATCTTTTGGAGATAGAATTCCATCGATAGTCGAAACACCTTATGCTCCAAACTATGGAAAAGGGAATGTGCGCTTTAAAGGAGCACTTTATGATCTTGAACCTGGAAATACCTATTATTATTGTGCCTTCACATACGACGGTTTTAATTACAACTATGGTGATACTCTTTCTTTCTACATTGATGGCTATTCTGAATTCACCATTTCCACCAACTCGGTTTCCTTAAATGTTGGTTGGACAAGAACTGTAGACATCACCTCCGGCTCTGGCAGCTATGTGGTAGAGAGCAGCGATGAATTTGTAGCCACGGCATTTGTTGATGGCAATACCATTTCCATCAATGCGCTGAATCCGGGAGAGGCTACCATCACCGTTTCTGACAAGGTGAGTGGGCAGACGCAGACCATCAAGGTGACGGTGACGGGACAGGCCGACACCCGTGAGCTGATGGTTACCAAGACAGTGAACAAGACCGTTTATTCCCTCTACAAGAAGACGCTTGACGAGAACAATTACCGGACGAATCCTGACGGATGGAGGTGTTATCGCTCAGAACTGGTATTAGATATCATCAAGGATGGAAGAACCGAATCGTATGTCATTGACAACAACATCTATTTGGACAAGAAGAACGGCCATTACACAGGTCAGCATCCTTGCCTGTTGCTTGACTTCAACAAGAATATGATAGGTGTGTTCTGCAATTCCAAGGAAAGTGGCAGCAACTACGACATGGACGGCTATTACTATTCCTCCTCCATGAGCAATATCAGTTTTTCGAAGGAAACGATCTTTGAGGGCTATAATTGGGGGTGGTTCCCGTATTTCCGCGACTATGGGGATGGCAATGTCAATCTGTGCAATTTCAGTTATGACGGGAATTTCACCATCTTGGCAGTCAGGGAGGCAGGCTCTTGGGATCTGTACTATGACAACAAGGACATCAGTCCAGATGCAGCCCAGCAAATATGGGAAAGGATTGGCTCTGTGCTGGTTATTGGCAAAACACAAGATGATGAGGTGGACGACCGCATCCACACGGTGATTCCGGAAGAGATCCGCGATGTAATCGATGAATATATTCCTATCTATGACGGCATGAATCCTCCCAACATTGAAGGCTCCTACTACCTGAGTCCGCAAATCCTGATAGGATCTTCGCTGAGTTATGATCAGATTGGCAAGGAATATTCTTCTGAGTATCAGAAATACGGCAATCAGGATATGGAAAAGAATACAATCGACATGATTCGTGTGCAGGGTGGCGGCTCCGAATGGGATAAAGGCAGTGGTGCCTTCATTAGTGGTACTGGTAATAATTTTACCATCTATTTCGATATGGAAGGAGAAAGTAGTTATACTCGTGATTCGGGAGAGGACATTTCTGTTCCTACAAAAATGGCTTATATTGTTTCTGGAACAAAGACTTCCTCTGGCATCAAGAATCTGACAGTGGGATTCGTTTTGAAGGAGAAAGGATACGATCCTGATGACATGATTGTTGATGTTGGAACATTCCGTTTCTTCACAGACCAGGACGGCATGTGTGAGTCCACCTCATGGCCATACGGCACTCAGTATGGCACTAAGAAGCGTGTGAAACAAGCGGGTGCCCTACCAAACTCTCTCGACAAAAATCGTGAAAAGTTGACATATCTGAAATAATCAGATAACAACTAGATTGGCAAAATAATCACATTGACAGGTTCTTGATTGAAAGCAGTTTTCAATTGAGAACCTGTCTTGTAATCACCGCATGAAGGGGAAACCGTTGAACTGCGGCATTTTGATTTCCTTGGGTTCCTGGATGCGTGGGAGCCAGTCTTTGTCGAACCGCTCGATGTTGCGGTCGAGGAATGACAGACGGTCGGAAAGCCATTGCTTCAGGATCTGAATCTCTTCATCATAGGAACTGACGCGATAGGCAGCAAACATACCGACTGCATTGAAACCACCAAAGTTGGGCATTTGGAACCCTTCTGGCATCTGAAAACCTTCCGGCATTTGGAAACCGCCAGGCATCGGTGGAAAAGCCCCCATTGGTGGAATACCACCCGGGAAATGAGGGATGGAATCTGGCATCTGAAACCCTCCGGGCATTTGGAATCCTTCGGGCATTTGGAAACCGCCTGGCATCGGTGGGAATGCCCCCATTGGTGGGAAACCACCCATTGGCGGGAAGCCGAAGGGAGATGATGTGGAAACCTTCTCTTTTTCTTCTTCTGAGACAAGAAGTTCTGGGTAAGTCTCAAAATGGTGGGCGAGGCATGGTGCCAAGAGTTGGGCATGACGGTCGATATAGGCATTGATGGCTTTGTCGCTCAATACACTTTTCCGAAGCGCTTTGTAGCGAATTTTTACCGCTTTGCGGAAAGCAGGGTCCTGCAAGAGGCGCTGCCATAGGGCAGGAGTGGGGTTGTTGCTGGCCCCCTCGAAGCACCAGGCATCGATTTTGTTGGCATTGGCGAAATTGCAGTTGCCATAAGCGAGGTTGTAATCCCACACGGGTCCTGCCACGAGTTTCCCTCCGGTGCCATCGGCGTGCAGTTTCTCCTTGTAGAAATAAGCACTGCGCTTGTAGCCGTCGGCATTGAGGCTCAGTTCGGTGTGGATGAAATAGTCAACGAATGAGGGAACGTCGATGAAATGAGCATAGCCACGCACAGGGTCGGCAAAATCTTCCGATTGGATGGTCAGTTCCATGGAGTCCACAAACTGCTGGATGTAGGCGAACTGTTCTGGCTGCAGTTTCTTCTTTTTCGGATAGATGCACGACCATATCACCTGACTTGTCATGTTTCCCTCCCCGATGCCAGGGACTTTAGAGACAAAAGTGGCATCGTCTTGGTCATAGGTGTCGATGCGCAGGATATATCCACCCGTCACGTCACGCCCTGCAATGTCGCTTTTTTTCAGTTTGGAGATATTGACACGCTGTTCGCCGCGCTTGATGGCTTCCGAAAGGATGTAGATGCCACGGTAGTCACCATTGAGCGTCAGTTCCACCATCTGTGTCCTGGGAGCCCAGTGTCCCATGTCACGCCACAGTTGGAAGGCCAAGGGGTCGCGCACCGCAGACACATCGTTGTATGGAGCCAGCAGCACCCAGTCGCTGTGGGCAGGCATTCCCAGCAGCGGTGCATCCATCTCTTTTCCCAGACTGTCGCGTAGTTCTATGGTATATTTCTTCTGATTGAAACTGAGTGAACTGTTGCCACGCAGTTTGATGCCGATGCTGCCGTCGTAGTCGCTGGCCTTCAAGTGGGCGGTCACTTTTTGCTTGGGATTCATTGCGGAATCCACTGTGATGATCACTTGTTCCACAGTCTTCTGTGTGTTCTCCATCACCTGTCCTTGTATGGTCGGTGTGATGAGGGCAAGCAATAAGGTGTTGATAATAAGTCTGTTCATTTTTGTAAGAGTAATGTCTACACTCCTAAACTCCTTCCAACTTATTTCCATCTGATGCGCACCATGACAGGGTAGTGGTCGGAGGGATTGCGTCGGGTGTAGGTGCCAAACGAAATCTCCTGCGGTGCATCCGCTGCCTTCTGGGTGATGGAAGAGTCGGTGTTGGGCGTCCAGTAACTGTCGGTGAGAACCCCGTATGCCTCCACATGGACAGACGGGGAGACAAACACGTGGTCGATGCGGCTGTAGGTTTTCAGTTGTGGTTTGAAATCATTGAACGTGCCATTTTCCGCAAATCTGACGGGAGCCACGGTGTAGGAATCCTTGAGAATGCCCGAATCGGTAAAGATGCGGTAGATCTCATCGGTTTGGTCCACATTGAAATCGCCTGTGAGCACCACAGGCTTCTTGTCGGCTATCTCACGGATTTTGCTCACGACAAGACGGGCTGCCTCGCGGCGTGCCACCCGTCCCACATGGTCCATGTGCAGATTGAAGAAATAGAACTTCTTCTTGGCCCGGAGGTCCTTGAATTTCCCCCAGGTGCAGATGCGGATGCATGCCGCATCCCAGCCGAGAGCCGGACGGTCGGGTGTCTCGTTGAGCCAGAAATCACCGTGGTCGAGCAGGCGCAGGCGGTTTTTGTCGTAAAAAATGGCGGCATACTCGCCCCCTGTCTTGCCGTCATCACGTCCCACGCCGATGGAACTGTAGTTGCGCAGTCCGTGGAGCAAGTCTTGGAGTTGGCCGTGCAGCACTTCCTGTGTGCCAAAAATGGCCGGAGCCATGAATTTCACCTGGTCACAGATCACCTGGCATCGCTTGCCCCAGACCTCCCCTCTGATGGAGTCGCCGTTGTTTTTGTTGCGGATATTGTAGGTGCCCACGAGCATTTCCTGTGCGAAGATGGGGCAGGACAGCAGCATGGCAGTCAGCAGCAGGCACAGGGTCTTCAGGTGTCTTCTCATGCCTCGGTTCCTCCTTCCTGTCCTTCCCATTCCTTCCATTGCCGGAGGGCCTCCTGCCAGTCGGTTTGTTCGCCAGCCTCCACAGCCTCTTGGGTGCGTGCAGCCTCATCTCTCGCCTTGTCGCGGGCCCGCTTTTCCTTCATGGCAGCGATGGTGGCATCGTCGAGCACTTGGATGGCGCCACGCTTAACAGCCTCGCGCAGTTCCTCTTCGCCGAACGCCTTGCCAGGTTCGTTGAAGTCGGAGATATTGAACTCATAGTCCACCCGCAGTTGGTGGCGGATGAGTTTCTGTTTGCCTCGGTTGACCGTATTTTTCTGGCGCAACAGTTTTCCGATTTCCTCCAGTTCTTTCTGTGAGAATTTGTTTCTGCCCATGTCGTTGGATTTCTTTTGTGCAAAATTAGTGTAAAAAATCGAGTAAGTGAGCAAAATAGGAATGATTTTATTATGAATGAGATGGAAAACATTCCTTTCAACCGGAGAAAAAATGAGTTCATTATTTTGGGTTAGGATGGACGAGTGTGCCCCAAAAGCATTACCTTTGCATACGCTATGGTATGAAAATTGGTCTTCTCTGCCGCAGCATGTATAGCGAGATATCGCAAAAACCGTTCGTGGCACTGTATGGCACAGACCCCTAAAATATGTATGATGAAAACAAAGAGACTGATCATTACGATATTGCTGGCACTGCCATTCTGTTTGAGGATGTTGGGATGCACTGTCATGATAGTAGCCGCCTCAGCCACGGAACCAAGGTCAGAGAATCAAGCAAAATATCGGTTGTTGGGACATTGGCGGTAGAAGGCAGAGCAATCCACCATCCTATAGAGGCATTGTAATTTACAACCAACGGAAATATCTGAAATAACAGATGTCGGAAAATCACCAGGGAGCAGTAAGGCAATTATTTCCCCAAAAAATTGGAGGATTCCGATATTATTGCTACATTTGCAGTCTGTAATCTTCAGACGAACAGTATCGGCATTAACCATATCCCCTTATGGAATCATCAGACAGCATTGTCATCATACCCACTTACAACGAGAAAGAGAACATAGAGAAAATCATCCGGGCCGTCTTTGGTCTGGAGAAAACATTTCATATCTTAGTCATTGATGACGGAAGTCCTGACGGCACCGCAGCCATCGTTCACGGAATGATACGCAACGGCTTGGCCGACCGCCTCTTCATTATTGAGCGGTCGGGCAAACTGGGCTTGGGCACCGCCTATATCATGGGATTCAAATGGGCGCTGGAGCATGGCTATGACTACATTTTCGAGATGGACGCCGACTTCAGCCACGACCCCAATGACCTGCCTCGTCTTTATGCCGCCTGCCATTTTGAGGGCAATGACCTTGCCATCGGCTCGCGCTATGTCAGCGGAGTGAATGTGGTGAACTGGCCCATGGGTCGGGTGCTGATGAGTTATTTCGCCTCCAAGTATGTGAGATTGGTCACCGGTTTCGGTATCCATGACACCACGGCAGGCTTCAAATGCTACAAGCGCCGCGTGCTCGAGACGATAGAACTCGACAAGATACGGTTCAAGGGCTATGGCTTCCAGATAGAGATGAAATTTACGGCATGGAAAATCGGATTCCGCATCAAGGAGGTGCCCGTCATCTTCGTCAACCGCCGTGAGGGGGTGAGCAAGATGAGCGGCGGCATCTTCTCCGAGGCATTCTTCGGTGTGATGCGCCTGCGCTGGGACGGATGGTTCCGCAAGTATCCACCTATGCCGGCAGATTGAGATGAAGATAGCAGAACTTCAGCAACTTTTCGGACGGTTGCCGCAATGCGGTGCCATGGCCAACCTGATGGACCGGAAGGTCAGTCCCGTGCATCTCGACGGGTTGGTGGCCTCTTCCGCCCCCATGCTTTTTGCCGGTCTTGCAGTCCGCCGCATTTCCAACATCCTTTTTGTCATGCAGGATGCCGATGAGGCAGGCTATTTCTACCATGACCTCACCCAGGTGATGGGGAAGGATGACGTGTTCTTCTATCCGTCATCCTATCGTCGTGCAGTAAAATATGCCCAGACCGATGAGGCCAATGAGATTCTCCGCACGGAGGTGCTGGCACGGCTCTCCGCTGTCGGGAAAGGTGCCGCCGAGATGGGGCGCTCCACCTATGTGGTGACATGCCCGGAGGCACTCAGTCAGTTGGTGGTGTCGAAGCGACGTCTCGATGAGCGCACCCTCTCGCTCCGCAAAGGCCAGAGCATCGATGTGGCGTTGATCGATGAGACACTGCGCGATTTTGGTTTCCGTTACCAAGACTATGTCTATGAGCCCGGCCAGTATTCTATCCGTGGCAGCATCGTGGATGTCTATTCCTATAGTTGTGAGTATCCTTTCCGCATAGATTTTTTCGGCGACGAGATCGACACCATACGCACGTTTGACATCGAGACCCAACTCTCCCGAGAGCAGCGCGACCGAATAGAAATCGTGCCCAGACTGGCCGATGCAGAGGAACGGATGCCGTTTATGTCGTTTCTTCCAGCCGACACCGTTGTCGTCATGCGTGATTTTGCCTATGTCGCCGACACCATCGCCCAGATATATGACGAAGGTTTCTCGGCACAGGCCATCACCGAGCAGTTGGAGAGTGTGCCCGAGGTGGAGCGTGATGAGGTGATGCGGCGCCTGCGCAGTGAAAGTCAACTTATCCGCGCATCTCAGTTCAATGAGTCGATCAGTGCTTTTCAGCGTATTGACATCGGGAAGAAGCCCACAGGCACTCCTGCCGCCACGGTGAAGTTTGACCTTTCGCCACAGCCCATCTTCCATAAGAATTTCGACCTTCTCCGTGACACCCTCTCCGATTATGCCGAAAAGGGATACCGCATCATGGTGCTTTCAGACAGCGCCAAGCAGATACAGCGCCTCCGGGATATTTTCTCGGCAGATGTGGAGCAAGCCGATGATGACAAGTCCGTCCTGAGTTTCACGGATGTGGACAAGACACTCCATGCAGGTTTTATCGACCATGTAGAGCGCGTCTGCTATTTCACCGACCATCAGATCTTTGACCGCTTCCATAAATACAACCTACGTTCCGACACGGCAAGGGCAGGCAAGATGGCCCTGACGATGAAGGAACTGCAGGAGATGGAGCCAGGCGACTTCATCGTGCATGTGGACTTTGGCATCGGACGTTTTGCCGGACTGGTGAGGATCGCTACGGGAGACAGTTATCAGGAGATGATCCGCATCATCTACCAGCGGGGTGACACCGTCGATGTGTCCATTCACTCCCTTTATAAAATCTCCAAATACCGGAGGGCAGAGACCGGCGAGCCACCTCGTCTGAGCACCCTTGGGACAGGGGCTTGGGAGCGCATGAAGGAGCGCACCAAGAAGCGCATCAAGGACATCGCCCGCGACCTTATCCGCCTCTATGCCCGCAGGAGGCATGAGCGAGGTTTCGCTTTCAGTGCCGACAACTACATGCAGCATGAGTTGGAAGGCAGTTTCCTCTATGAGGACACCCCCGACCAACTCAGGGCGACGCAGGAGGTGAAGGCAGACATGGAAAGCACGCGTCCGATGGACCGCCTCGTCTGCGGCGATGTGGGATTCGGCAAGACCGAGGTGGCAGTGCGGGCCGCCTTCAAGGCGGTGTGCGACGGCAAACAGGTAGCGGTGCTGGTGCCCACTACAGTGCTCGCCTTCCAGCATTACAAGACATTCTCCGACCGTCTGAGGGGATTCCCCGCCAAGGTGGAGTATCTCTCTCGGGCACGTTCCGCCAAGCAGACACGGGACATCCTCACCCAACTGGCCGAAGGCAAGGTGGACATTCTCATCGGAACGCACAAGATATTGGGAAAGACGGTGAAGTGGAAAGACCTCGGGCTGCTCATCATCGACGAGGAGCAGAAATTTGGTGTCTCGACCAAGGAGAAGTTGCGCACGCTCAAGACCAATGTCGACACACTCACCATGTCGGCCACTCCGATACCACGTACCCTGCAGTTCTCTCTCATGGGCGCCCGCGACATGAGCATCATCCGCACTCCGCCGCCCAACAGATACCCAGTGTATACCGAACTCACCACGTTCAACCATGAAGTGATCGCCGATGCCATCAATTTTGAGATGAGCCGCAACGGTCAGGTCTATTTTGTCAACAGCCGTATCTCCAAACTGCCGGAGATAGAGCGCATCATCCAGAAATATGTGCCTGATGCCCGCATCGCAGTGGGCCATGGTCAGATGAAGCCCGAGGAACTGGAGAACATCATCCTTGGTTTCATCAACCACGACTACGATGTGCTCATCTCGACCACCATCGTAGAGAACGGCATCGACATCCCCAACGCCAACACCATCTTCATCAATGACGCCCATCGGTTCGGACTCTCCGACATCCATCAGATGAGAGGCAGGGTAGGGCGCTCCAACAGAAAGGCTTTCTGCTATCTGCTGGCACCGCCCAAGTCACTGCTGCAGGAGGATGCCCGTCGCCGGCTTGAGGCCGTGGAGACTTTCTCAGAGTTGGGAAGCGGATTCAACCTTGCCATGCAAGACCTGGATATCCGTGGGGCAGGCAACCTGTTGGGAGCAGAGCAGAGCGGCTTCATGGAGGACTTAGGTTATGAGACCTATCAGAAAATCCTCAGTCAGGCCATCACCGAACTCAAGAACGAGGAGTTCGGCAGCCTCTATGAGGAAGATATAAAGGCAGGACGTGAAATCGGGGGGAATGAGTTCGTGGAGGATTGCTCATTGGAGAGCGACCTCGAGATGTATTTCCCCGACAACTACGTGCCGGGCAGCAGTGAGAGGATGCTCCTCTACAGGGAACTCGACAATATCTGCAGCGAAGACGAGTTGGAGGCCTATCGGAAGCGTCTGGAGGACCGTTTCGGAAAGATTCCCCGTGAGGGAGTCGAACTCATGCAGGTCGTGCCGCTCCGCCAGTTGGGCAAGATGCTGGGATGTGAGAAGATCATCCTCAAGCAAGGTTTTATGCAGATGCAGTTTGTCAACAACACCGACAGTCCATTTTACCGCAGTACGTCATTCTCGAAGGTGCTCAACTTTGCGAAGAACCATCTGCGCCGCTGTCTGCTCAAGGAGGCGAAGGGCAAGCGGGTGATGCATGTGATGCGTGTGCCGTCGGTGGGCGAGGCCGTGTTCATTCTTCGAGAAATCATCAATGAGGAGGTGCTGACAGATGCATGACAGACAGGTTTTGAGTATAGTGCTCACCGTCGCAGCCTATTTTTTCTTGCTGCTGGTGGTGAGTCGGTTGACGGCACGCCGTCACGACAACGATGCCTTTTTCAGAGGCAACAGGCAGTCACCCTGGTACATGGTGGCATTCGGCATGATCGGTGCCTCCATCTCCGGAGTCACCTTTGTCAGTGTGCCAGGCATGGTCAACGGCATCGGCATGACCTATATGCAGACATGCCTGGGCTTCATCCTGGGATATGCCGCTGTGGCGTTCATCCTGTTGCCCGTCTACTACCGCTACAACCTCACCACCATCTATTCTTTCCTGAGAGAGAGGTTGGGCGGACGCTCTTATACCACAGGTGCATCCTTTTTCATCCTGTCGAAGATGACGGGAGCCGCCGCCAGGTTTTATGTGGTATGCATCATCCTTCAGCATTTTGTGCTGGATGCCTATGGTGTGCCGTTCCCGCTTACCGTGTTGCTGATGGTGGTGCTGATATGGCTTTATACCCGTCAAAGCGGCATCAGGACGCTGGTGTGGACAGATACCCTACAGACGCTGTGTATGTTTGGAGCGCTTATCCTCATCATTCTCAGTGTCATGCACATCCTTGGCATGGGAGTGGGGGAGGCAGTCAGTGCGGTGGCAGCCGACAGCAGGAGCCGCATCTTTGTATTTGACGACCCCATGTCGCGGCAGTATTTTTGGAAACAGTTTCTGAGCGGTATCTTCATCGTCATCGTGATGACCGGCCTCGACCAGGACATGATGCAGAAGAACCTCACCTGCAAGTCACTGGGTGAGGCTCAGAAGGATATGTGCTCGTATGGTTTCGCTTTTGTTCCTGCCAACCTGCTCTTCCTGGCCTTGGGCGTGCTCTTGTGCCTGTTGGCAGAAAAGCAGGGACTGGCATTGCCGGAAGCCGGTGACGAGTTGCTCCCGATGTTTGCCGCGTCGGGTCGGCTCGGACAGACCGTGGTGGTGCTTTTCACCCTCGGCATCGTGTCGGCTGCATTCTCCAGTGCCGACTCTGCGCTCACGGCGCTCACCACCAGTTGCTGTGTGGACATCCTCCGGCGGCCTGACGATGAACGTCTTCGGCGGCGGGTTCATATCGTGATGGCGGTGGTCTTTATCGGTTTTGTGCTGCTGTTCAGGGCGGTCAACTCTCCGAGTGTCATCGACGCCATCTATGTGATGTGCTCCTACACCTATGGTCCTTTGCTGGGACTCTTTGCTTTCAGTCTGCTCACTAAGCGAAAGGTCAACGACAAGGCTGTGCCTATCATCGCTGTGGCATCACCTTTGATTTGTTTCGCGGCAGACCAATGGACCAAGGCCAACACGAATTATCAGTTTGGTTACGAATTGCTCATGGTCAATGGTGCTCTAACTTTCCTGGGGCTCTGGCTATGGCCACGAAAATCGTGAATTACTCAGTATAATTCTTGAATTCGAAAATTCGTGAGAAGAAATATAGGTCCCGAATTAGCGAATTAGCGAATTGGTGGGCATAAGGAATTCTTGAATTCGACAATTCGTGAGAAGAAATATTGGTCCCGAATTAGCGAATTAGAGAATTTGTGAGCACATGATAATTCGATAATTCGACAATTCGTAAGAAGAAATATAGGTTCCGAATTAGCGAATTAGAGAATTTGTGAGCACATGATAATTCGATAATTCGACAATTCGTGAGAAGAAAGAAAGTCCCGAATTAGCGAATTAGAGAATTTGTGAGCACATGATAATTCGATAATTCGACAATTCGTGAGAAGAAATATAAGGTCCCGAATTAGCGAATTAGAGAATTGTTGAGCATGGGGTATTATTGGATACGATCATTCGGGAGAAAAAGGGATTCTTCCCGAATGATCGAATGAAGGATGATTCTCCAATTCGTGAATTACTCAGCAGTGATTGTGAAGGTGCCCAGCCGTTGGAGAGGCTTTTGGGGAAGGTTGCTCCATTTCTCCTTGGGCTTCACACTGTCATCCATAGCATTGTATGTAATGCGCTGGCATTTGCGAGTGAGGTAGTTGTAACTGACCTTCTCTGCCTTACCCGTGTTGCGGGCAAAGACATCCGTGTCTTTGCCGATGAGATAGAAATCTCCGTTCTGCAGACGGAAAAGGAAGGTGGCTGAAGGGACAGACCAACTCCCCATGGAAAAGAAATAGGAAACAAAGATTTTCAATACGCCCCGGTCTGTGATCTCTATCGAATGGTCGATGGACACCCCCTCGTCGTCAGACGCTTCCAAGATATCGTCATCCCATATCTTCATGAGGGAATAGCCCCCCTCACGATTGCCAGTGTAAATGGCGAGGATGGGTGCGTTAAGGTTGGAGGCAGTGCTATCTTCTCTTACTTCCATCTGATCCTCGTCATTGGGGATGACGATCATCGCCAAGTCTGCGATGCCGTCTTTGTTGAGGTCGCCCTGGGCTTGTGTGACATGCCAACCCTCCGGAACCAAGTCCTCTATAGTGGAACCCTTTGAGAACAATCGCTGAGCACTGCCCTTGAGAGGCAGTGCCAGCAATATGATGGTCGAAATGATAAAAGGCTTTGACAGTATTTTCATCTTTTCCAAGATTTCTTCGTGTTCAGCAGATGCCCCTGAGGTAGCGGTCGGCCTCGATGGCAGCCTTGCAGCCGCTCGCTGCCGCCGTGATGGCCTGGCGGTAGTGTGGGTCGGCCACATCGCCTGCGGCGAACACACCAGGAAGAGCGGTGCGCGGAGTGCCGTCGATGGTGATGATATAGCCCGTCTCGTCGGTGGCCAGCCAGGGGCGGAAGAGGTCGGAGTTGGGCTTGTGTCCGATGGCGAGGAAGAATCCGTCGATGGGCAGGTCGTAGCGCTCCTCATCCGGTTCCCCTTTGCGGCGCACGAGATGGGCGCCCTCCACGCCGTTCTCACCATAAAGTCCGACGGTGTTGTGCTCAAAGAGCACCTCGATTTTCTCATTCTCCATCACGCGGCGCTGCATCACGTCGGAAGCCCTCAGATAAGGTTTTCGTACGATCATGTAGACTTTCTTGGCCAGACCTGCGAGATAGAGTGCTTCCTCGCAGGCCGTGTCGCCGCCGCCCACGACGGCGACGGTGCGCTTGCGGTAGAAGAACCCGTCGCAGGTGGCGCAGGCCGACACACCCTGTCCGTTGTATTTCTTCTCGTCCTCAAGTCCCAGGTACTTGGCGGATGCTCCTGTAGCGATGATCACCGTGTCGGCCTCAATCTCCTGTCCGCTGTCAGTGGTCAGCACATAGGGTTGTGTGCTGAGGTCGGCCTTCACAATTTCGCCGTCTCGGATGTCGGTGCCCAACCGTTCTGCCTGTGCACGCAGGTCGAGCATCATTTGGTTGCCGTCCACTCCCTCGGGATAGCCAGGGAAATTCTCCACCACAGTGGTCTGTGTGAGTTGTCCACCTGTGAGCAGACCACAATACTCCACTGGCTGGAGGTTGGCCCGAGCAGCATAGATGGCTGCGGTGTAGCCTGCCGGACCGCTGCCGATGATCAGGCATTTCACATGCTCTTTTTCCATGTGTTTTCTATTATTTCAGCAATTCGATGATTTCTTTCTCGATGACTTCTATGGACTCGGTAGGTTCGAAGCGTGCCACCACCATGCCTTTCTTGTTGATGAGGAACTTAGTGAAGTTCCACTTGATGTCGGGGGTGTCCTTGTAGTTGGGGTCGGCCTGGCTGAGCAGGTTGTCGAGAATGCCGGCGATAGGGTGCTCCATATTGAACCCGGCGAAGCCTTTTTGCTCTTTGAGGAACTTGAACAGCGGGTCGGCATCATCACCGTTCACCTTCACTTTCTTGAAACGAGGGAACTCAGTGCCATAGTTCAGTTTGCAGAACTGGTGGATCGACTCATCGGTGCCAGGGGCTTGCTGACCAAATTGGTTACAGGGGAAGTCGAGGATGGTGAAGCCTTGTGAGTGATGGCGCTCATAGAGTTTCTCCAGTTCCTCATACTGAGGTGTGAAGCCACATTTTGTAGCAGTGTTGACGATGAGGATCACCTCATTTGCATACTCCTTCAGTGATACATTTCCTCCCTTTCTGTCCTTGACAGAGAAATCGTAAATTGTTCTCATTGTGCTTGATAAATTGATATGGTAAGAGTGTGATGAATGGCAAAGCCATCCTTTTTTGATAAATATTTCTTTTTTCCAAGCAAAGATACGCAAAAAACAGGATGATGGCAAGTTTTATGAGATAAAAATATTACCTTTGCATAAAAATCGGCTAAAATATCCTAGTATTTCAAAACAGTCTTTGGAGAAATGAATCTTTGGAAAATAGCATACTCCCTTTGCTTGGCTTGGTTCGCTGTCCTGGCTTCGTATGCTGTGAAGGCATGGCCATTCCCCGTGGAAGTGAGGCAGGCAGACGGCACATGGCTGACCATCATACAGTATGGAGATGAGGATTTCCATTATTGCATGACCACCGACAGTGTGCTGCTGGTGGAGCAGGGAGGCTCGTGGTATGTGGGAAAGGTGGACGAGCACGGAGACTTGGTGGCCACCCCACAACTTGCTCATCAGGCAGAGCAGAGAGATGCGCTGGAGCGCTCTCTCGTGGCAGGTCAGCGCATGTCCGATTATGTGTGTGCTGGCCAGTTGGAGGCGGTGCGCCGTAAGGCCAGGCGTGAACCGATCACCACCACGGGAACGCTGTTTCCTCATGTCGGCACCCCCAAAGTGATAGTGATTCTCGCAGAATTCAAGGATAAGAAATTTACCATAACGAACCCCAAACTGTCTTTTGATGAATATTTCAATCTGAAAACGGCACTCCCAGATCATGGTAATGGAGAGAATTTAAATCAGACAGGAGTCGCTCAGTATTTCGCGGACATGAGTTTCGGTCAGTTCGTGCCTCAGTTTGATGTCTATGGTCCTGTCACCCTCAGCGACTCCCTGAAAGTCTATGGTGGGACGAAGAGCAATGGCAAGGATGAGAATATGAGTTTGCTTTTCCAGCATGCCTGCAGCCTGTTGGACGACAGTGTTGACTTCTCCAGATATGATGCCAATAATGATGGGAAGGTTGATCAGGTTCTCATCGTCTACGCAGGTTACTCACAGTCGATATCCGGCAACTCCGGAGAGTGCATATGGCCCAAGTCGGGATCGACAAACGGAGGCAAGTATGACGGGAAGCAGGTGTCGCGCTATGCAGTCAATGCAGAACTGAACGGCTATCCCGGTTGTTGGACTAAAGCGCCCTATGAGCGCATCAACGGTATTGGAACCCTTTGCCATGAGTTTTGCCATACCTTGGGACTGCCCGATTTCTATCCCACCGTGAACACTGTCAAAGGCAACAATCAGGCCATGGAATACTGGAGTCTGATGGACAGTGGCAATTATCTGGGGAGCGGATATGCACCGGTGGCATTGAACGCATGGGAGCGGGAGGCGATGGGGTGGATCAAAATAGACAACCTCACGGAGAGCAAGGGACTGGAGGTCAGGTCGATAGACGATGGCGGCAAGGCCTACCGCATACTCAATCCCAATGACAAATCTGGACATGAGTATTATGTCATAGAGAATATTCAGAATATCGGACATAACCGTTACCAAAAAGGGCATGGGCTTCTTGTCTATCATGTGGACTATGATCCCTACGCTTTCTCCCTGTCCAGCAATACGGTCAACAATCTGAAAGGCCACCCGCGCATGACCGTCGTCCCTGCCGACGGGTTGCTCTTCGCCCAATATAATATAGGAAAGATAATCAATGGAAAGACAGTGACCAGTTCCGATTTCCAGAATCAGTTGGCAGGTGATCCCTTCCCCGGGACGTCAGGAGTTACGGCTGTCAACGACACTTTGGGAATAACCAACTTCGCAGCCTACGTAGGGACAAAGTCCAATATCGCTCTGGAGGACATCTCTGAGGAAGAGGGCATTGTGAGACTGAAGTTCTACAGTGATTTCCAGATGCATCATGAGAGTCACTTCCCTCCAGGTGATGTCAACCACGATGGGTCGGTGAACATAACGGATGCGTTGCTGGTGGTGGATTGTATCCTGGACAGGGAACCCATCAGGTTCTGTGGCCGCCATGCTGACATCTTAAACGACGGTACCATCGATTTGTCTGATGTGTTGAGAATCATTGATATCATCCTGGGCAGGGATTATCATCTGGAGTGAGCGAAAAATAGCATATTGGGGGAATCCCGACCGTAATTTAGGGAAATCCCCTTACAAATTGAGGACAATCCGCTTGCAAGTGTGTCAATAATACCTTATCTTTGCAGCAGTAAAACAACTAAAACCCTACAGATATGAAAACGAACATCAAAACCATCATGATGGCCCTCATGGCCATGCTGGCATTCTCCCTGACAAGTTGTGAGGATGATGAAATCGCAAGAACCCTCGAAGGCACTTGGGAAGGAAATATGTATACGTCATATTATTTTGACTACTATGACGAGTATTATGACGCATCCTACTCTGAGATCTGCTTCCTCCGTGACCCTTACAGGTATGCATCTGGAGACGGATACTGGGTTGACTACTATAATGACTATGGATGGAGCCGCAACTACATTGCCAACCATATTACGTGGACGGTCGATAATGGTATCATCAAGATTCACTTCATAGAGGATGATGCCTATGTGAGAATCCGCGACTATTCGCTTAATGACAGTTACTTCTCTGGTTCTCTCGAACTTGAGAACGGCAATTGGCAGAGGTTCAGCCTGAGGCATGTCAGTTCACCCAACTGGGGCAATTACTACTGGGGATATGATCGCTCTTACTATGGTTACTATTCCAACGAGAACAAGGTGGGCATAGAGAAAGCAAAGGCCAAGAATCCTGAGGCATCCAAGGCTTCTGATGCTCCCAGACGCATTTTCAGGACAAAATAAAAGAAGCGCAAAAGTATACACATAGAATACATTAGAATCCGCACTCATGGCTTTCCGCTGTGAGTGCGGCTTTTTCTTCTTAGGCAAAAGTCTGAGTGATACATCACCAAAAGTATATGAAACACAAGAGGGCACATTGCCCTCTCTTTTTTTGTACCTTTGCCCTACAATGTGCGACCAGAAGTCGCAGAAGCAATTATTCAGCCCTCGGAGGAGGTGTCTGAATCTGCTGTTCCGTCAGCAGTAGCCTAAGCAGGCATGCGTGAGGGGCGACCTTCGGGTGTGAAGCCCTGCCGACAACGTGGCCACCCG
>JAEEGL010990136.1_pt1 | contig 28648 bp, 21 predicted proteins | sample 9134231 | NCBI WGS metagenome assembly JAEEGL01 (sample SAMN16246548, study PRJNA631951) | gut metagenome | biome: gut microbiome; feature: rumen; material: fiber-attached | host: Bos | place: Iran: Karaj | collected 2018-10 | reverse complement strand
CGAACAACACCGTGAAGAGCGTCACGACCTTGGGCCAGATGCCATCGGGGACTTTGAGCCCCGCGAAACGCCCGCAGATCCGCCACTTCATGATCATCTGCGAGTAGACCGACGTCGCAATCGTCGCGGCCAGGTAAAGATGCGCTATGACTTTTGCATTCATGCCAAGCAAACCCTTGTAATGTCCATAGTGAGACCCCTATGACCAAACGCCCATGACCAAGACTCGCCAGAGATAGCAAAGGCCTGACACGAGATGAAGTGAAAGCGCCACCATGGCACACCCAAACCACCACTTCCGCTCCCGGCCGACCGGCGTCTTGCCAAGTTCAACGGCCAAAGACATGAACCTGTCGAGGGCCGTGAACCAAATGAAGAATAGCGCCAGATTCGTCCCCCAGCAGAAATTCCCATGCCACATCCTATACCCCGTCTCAATCAAAAAAGCCCCCTGCGTCAACCCTATGCAATACATGATCCAAGCCAGCGTCTCGGCCGTGGAAACCTTACGCGCCCTTATGCTCCACGCCAGCATGATCAACGGGAAACAAATCCCCAGCATGATGGACACGAATACGTTGGGGCTGAAATGCGAATAGAGCTTCAAAAAGGCGATAGCGACCCCCGAACCGCCAGCCTTTGCAGAGTAGAAGGAAACCCAGGCCTGCAAGCCCATAAGCAAAAGCGTCGGGGCAAAGGACAGCGCAACGGCCGCAACGGGCCCGATCGCGGCTTTCCCGTGTTTGACCAACTTGAACAGGGCCAACAGGAACATCGCGGGGAAGAGCACTTGCACAAAGCTCGGCTTTGAAAGCGTCGCCAGGAGCACAAGCAACGACAACGCAATGAACTTGCGGACGCCGAGGCGGGGCGCCGATTCCCTTCCGATGCCGTCCATAATCGCCGCACACCATACGAAACAGGGGAATGCCACAAGCCTCACCATGAGATTGGTCGGATTGTGCAGCAGATTCGGGCCGCCCTGCCCTATGATGAGATTGGGGTTGAAGAACGGAAGCCAGATCGGCGCCGCCAAAATCAAGCCCACGCTTGCCGCGCGCGCGAGGTCCCTGTCCCCGCCTTTGCATGTCCTTGAGAAGCAAAGGGCGGCGTAGGCCCAGGCGCCGACCACGCTTGCCCCCGTCACGACCGCGGCGGCCGAACGCCCGACGCAGCCAAACACGTTCGTCGTCAACCAGACCAGAACGTGCCACACCGGATAGCAGTTTTCCCTCAGAAACGCAATTGGGTGGGCCAGGCCCTTCAACGTGATCTTAGACGCGATCGTGATATGCGTGGTGTAATCCTGCCTCAAGTCAACAACCTTCACAACTGCGGCCACAGATACGAAAAACAGCAAAGCACCAACAGCGGCCCAAGCAAGCGCAGAACACACCTTCTCTTTGTCAAGACACATAAAACCTCCTTCAGGAACTTGCGACCCGACCGGCTTCAAAGGCAACTCGGGGCATCGCAATCGCGAAACGCCCGAGACAAACTCTCCCGTTAAAACCAACGTCCCGCAAAAGCAATGGGCATAGTATACACAATCCCCCGCCCGATTGCAACACTTTGCCACAGCCAACCCGGCAGTCACGGGCAGCCACGATGTTTTCACGGCATCGTGCGCATGATACGCCGCGCTGCGATCCACCTTCGAACGCATGCAAATGCCGCACGTCCCTTATCCAACCAGACGCGCATATATGGAATGACTAAGAAGAAAAATGGGTACACGACGACCTTGTACCGCCCCTGAGATTCAATCAACACGCTCATTAACGCATATATCAGGATAACGACAAACGACACCATGCCCGTCCCGGTAAAAGCGAGGGATTTGCGTGAAGAGAGCAGAAAACCCACAGCGCCCAGGAAGAAAGCGGCCGCGAAAAACAAATGCTCCGACCGCAGCAACGGCCCCAGCCAGGGGACGCAATGGTTCTTGTCCCTGGAATTGTAGCAGTCGTTCTGGCAGGACATCTTGAACCACTGCAAGATGCTCCCTATGTGATCGTCGTTGGCCCCCCATATCATCCGGAACTTGTCCACGACAAACCCTGGGTACTTTTTCGCATCCTTGGCGAACATGTCCCAGACCATTTCCTTTTGCTTTTCCAGCGGAACAGACCTGAACGCCCTGTCGCGGGCGGGGACATACCCACCACTTGACGGTATGTACATCCCAAGGTAGATCTCATAGAGCATCCCAGAAAGGAAACCCTCGCCCTCGGCCACCTGCGCCTTCGGATCTGGACGCGTCCCATGGAAAACGACCGATCTCGCGGTCTTCACCGCACTATGCGACAGAGCAATGAGAAACAGCGCAAGGCATAACACCGAGACGGCCCTGAAATTTCGAATCTCAAGTCCCTTTGCGATCATCCAGGCAACAAATGCGGCGAAATACATGAACGAAACGCTCTTGAACATGTAGCCCAAGCCGGCAAGCAAGCCAATCAGCACCCACAAGTAAACTTTGTTCACGGACGGCCGGTCCCAATCTGACACGGAAAGAAAAAGGTACACGGCGTAAAGGTAAAACAGGGCCGACAGGTAATCACCGACCAAAAGCGTGGCATAGAGAGTCAACGTCGGGGAAAGCCCCAGCATGATGGTCACGAAACGAGCCATGCGTCGTCCCGCGACACGTTCGCAAAGCCTAAATGCCGGGAAAAGCGCAAGTGCCCTGCAGACGGCGTTGAGGATCTGCCCAACGATCAGTTTGGGGGTAAATACCATTCCAAGCACAGAAAGAACGAAATCATAGTTGACCCAGTAGTAGAATTTCAGCGGCCTGAAGAAGGCTATATGCCCGGCCTCAAGGCTCTTCTGCGCTCTCATCGCGTCATACGGCATCTTCACTTGGCCTAGTTCCGGAACAACCTTAAGAAACACCAGGTACAACACGAAGAACGCGGCCATCACAATCCACGGCTCATGCTTGGCAAACCATTCGCCCCAGAACCGCTCAAGCGCATCGAACACGAACCATGCCATAAGGACCCCCATGCCATAACCCAGTGCGGCGCAAACATTGAAGCCTATCACGGAAATGCTTGCCGACAGCTGCAGTGCGCCGAAGAGCGCCCCCGCAGTCGCAACCGCAGCGACCAGCAACCACATAATCCGACTCGACGCATTGCGATTCATTTTCCGCTCCTCCCGGCATTGGCTATCAATAGTCTCAGGGTCATCGCCTCAATCCTGTCCATGCGTTCAAGCTCCAATCGCGCCTTTTCGGACAAACGCCGCCCTGAATCCGGCCTTTTCATGTTAGCCGTCTTTGTAGCGGAGAATGGCCTTCGCCCCTCCTCGGCATCCCACCACAGCACAAGTCCGTATGGCATGATCGCCCGGAACTTCCCGATTGCGCCGCGGTCGCAGGCGTCGTTCCCGACCTGCATGTTGTGGAAAAGCCTGACGAATCTCTTCATCCTCCCATACGGCAGGAAGTATTTCAGCAACCTGCGGTCTGACTCCACGCGGACGCTCAACGCCGCGGTAAACGCATACGGCAGAACGGCCAGGACGAATCTGGCGACCTTCCCACCAGGGGCCGGCGGAACCTTGATTCCATAACGCCGCTCAAGCCATATTCGCATCAGGAACGCAGGCGGCAGCAACTTAACAACTTTGCGAAACAGCTTCAACTCAACGCCTCCTTACCGTCAATCGCGCAGATCTGTCCGTAAAGACCCTCGCACACGTTCTTGCGGCGAGCGAAATACCGGTCTGCAATTTCGCTCTTCTCAGGCTCCAGGTTGAACTGCGAATCAGCGTACTTCTCGACCATGGACATCACCTCTTCCACGGAATCAACGCGGTTGAACATGTTTTCACCCTGATGCTCTGCAAAAACGACCTCCGCGTAATCATCGTTGCTCAGCAAACCGTCATACCGGTCAGGCGTCCAGAAAATGCAGGGCTTGTGCAGGAAGAGGAAGTCAAAGCATACGCTGGAGTAATCTGTAACGCAGAGCGAGGCATGGCGTATCCAGTATGAAATCTCCGATGTCGGGACAAGTTCTATCGGCAAGTCGAAATCAAGGTCCTTCACGCGATTCACGAGATGATGGTGCGCCGCCATGACCAGTCTAAGCCCCCTTTTCTTCAATCGCACAAGGTTACCCTCGTTGACCAACGCCCGTACGCCGGATAAATACGCCGACTTCGCAATGGCATCCATGCCATCGTTGAAAGCCACGCGCCAAGTGGGCATGTAAAAAATCACCTTCTCCCGCTCCTGCCCGCTTTCATCCTTTAACAAGTCCCAGCGCGGCAGCCCGGCAATCAGGTAACGCGGACTGCGCCCTGTTTCCCAATGTGCGGGAACGTATTTCTCAAGAAACTCCTTTTCTGATTCAGACGCCACGTTCACATAGTTGGCAACGGCGAATGCGCTTGCCAACCGAGGCGACATCTTCCAGAACATCACACCATGTTGCAGGAACACGTAGCTGCAGTCTTCCAGCATGTGGAAATAGCGCCATGTCAGAGGATTGAGCGCGACATTTTCCATCACCACGGCTTTTAGCCGAGGCAACAGTTCTCGGCACTTCTCAATGAACTCATAGTTGTCCACGCCATTGCCGGAAAGCAGTATCACGTCTTTAAGGCCGTTGTCTTCGCGCATCTTCCCAATCTTGCAGTGTTTCCTCCAGACGACATATCGGCATGGGATTCCGCGGCCCTGCAACCAGCGGAAGAACGTCCACGAGTCAATCGTTTCGTTTGTCGTGGAGTTCAACTGTCCGCAAACGACAATCATGTCCTTCACGGTCTCTTTTCGGGCCGCGATTGCCCTGCGCATAATGTTTCGTATCTTACGAGGCGCCTGCCTGATGAAAGACTCGATGTCCACGGAAGCCTCAAGACCCCCGTCTCTTTCCAGGGCTTCGATCTGCTCTATCCTGTTCGGGCAGACTGATTTAAGGCATTCGACTCCCCCGAAAGCCCTAAAACCTCCGTCCCGAAGCCACGCACGGGCCTTGGGCATCTTCTCCCCGTAGTAGAGGATATCGCTTATCATCCGCCTGAGAAGCACCGCTCGTGCGCTCCAGCCACTTACATTCTCAATGACGCTTGCAAGCCCCTTGAGTGCCATGACGGGTTCCATGCTCTCACCGGTCTGCAACCGAGAAACAGCCGATGTCGGATTGCCACGGCGATAATAGTACAAAGGCTCGTTGGCAACACGCATGCGCTTGACCTTCGTGAGCACGGAAAACACCCATACCAGATCCTCGCCTAGCTTGATAGCTGGAAAATCCACATCGGCGCGAAGCAGGAATTCCCGGCTCCACAAATACGTCCAGCATGCCCCGTAGATTGGCAGATTGTCAAGCTCGATGGGCTCAAAAACCCGATCTTTCGGGAAATCGTCAATATGCTTTGCAAGGTACCAGTAATGGTCGATCTGCTTCAGCGTATCGTATTCAAAACAGCGGAAATCGAACATTACTGCGTCCAAATCGTCCCGCGCGGCCATCAGCACCGTCCGCGCAGCCATCTGCGGATGGAGCCTGTCGTCTCCGTCGACAAAGGCGATATATTTTCCCACGGCTTTCTCAAGCCCGAAATTCCTCGCCCGCGAAACGCCGCCGTTCTCCAGATGCCAGACCTTGATGCGCGGATCGACATGCGCATAGAAATCAAGCACCCTGCCGCTGTCGTCAATCGAGCCGTCGTCAACGCAGATGACCTCGAAGTCTGGCAATGTTTGCCGGCGCAGCGATTCAAGCGTATTGGCGACATACTTCTCCACGTTGTACACGGGGACGACAAAGGAAACCAGCGGCTGCTCCGATGCCTTAATTTGCGGCGGCGGCGTACCTGGAAACCATGCGGACGGCATTTCCATACGCACCCCGTGATGGTGCGCATCGCGGTTCATCAACTCGTAGATCCGGTTCTGGACCCACCGGCGGCTGCTGCCGCATACAAGATCCGCATAGTAGAATGCATGCGTATTCCATAAAATTCGGGCGACTGCGTCGCTCACGGCACCTCCCACCTGCGTTCCGATAAATCGTTGCACACAGCCTACCATGTGCCGAAACAGTGCTCCAAGAAGGTCTCTGCGGTTCTCTCTCTCAAGGAACTCCGCAACAAACGCATAGACCTTAATGGCCTCTGGCACCTCGCCGTCGCCAGCGGCCTTTTGCTGGCAGGCCATGATGCCATCTTCGTTACGCAGGTAATGGTAATGCCGTTGTGGCAGGTAGTAGCAGTTGCGGATGCGACTGAACACCTCGAAGAAGAACGCCTCGTCTTCGTTCTTTACACCTTCAGGAAACACGATGCCATTCGCCCTGAGAAAATCGACACGATACAATTTGTCAACAGCGCAAACGTCGGTTTCACTGATGATTTCAGGGTCGAGGCACACCTCCCCTCGTACCGGATCACTGAAATACGCCTGCGCCGACTTCAGCTCGGCCTCGGAAACATTGTATGTGTATTCGACCGCGACCTCGCATTTTGCCACATCGCATTTCGGGCTGCCCTCAAGGGCCGCCGCCATGTCGCCGAACATCTCAATGCCAACGTAATCGTCGGCATCCACAAAACCGATGTACTTCCCCTTCGCGACCCGCATCCCCGCGTTACGGGCGGAACTCAAGCCCCCGTTTTGCTTGTGGATGACCGTCAGCCTCTTGTCTTTTGCCGCCCATGTGTCGCAAAGACCACCAGTAGAATCGGTCGATCCGTCGTCAACGATGATGATTTCAAGGTTTCGGTACGTCTGTCCGACCAGGCTCCTCACGCACCTGTCGAGATATCGCTCTGCATTGTACGCGGGAACCACAATTGAGACAAGCGGGGATGTGGCGAAGCGCACACGTTCAGTGTAGGCGCGGTTCATTACAACGTGCTTATCCGATCTGGCGATGGCGGCGGCGATGAACGCCTGGTCATCTACGCGCAAAAGCGGCAACAAGTCCCTGTTTCCCCGCAGCCATGCCACGCTGAACACGAAATCCGCCGCCCGCACGGGCGATTCTGGGACGATGCCGCCAACGACGTCTGCGCCCTCGTATTTCGCAGTGTTTACCAGCAACTCCAGCGCATAATCGTTTATGTACCGATCATGGTCGCAGACTATCGCGACGTAATCCTTTCCGACTTTGTCGAGTATTTCTTCCGCGAGAGTGTTGGCATAAATGATCTCACGCTCCCCCACGGACAACTTCTCCACATGTCGCTCAAAACCCTCGCGGCTACCGTCATCCCCGTCTGAGACCATGATCAAGGACACCCCCGGCAAGCTCAGCCCCTCCTTCAAATTCTCGTTCTCCGCTTTCACTCTCGCCAGCTCCCTACTAGACAGAATCCAAGCACCGTCGAAGACATGGTTCGACTTTGCAGACTGATATGGCAATTGAAACTTTCGGCATGGTGGTCATTATACCAAAAAGATGGAATCGCGTCAAAGACACCGGGCCTCATCCGAAGAATCTCCGCCATAGATTGGCAAATTTCTTCGGAATCCGCCCCAAGGTGTACAAGAAACCGTTTTCCCTGTAGCATCTGCCGGCATTGCGCACCATGCGATACGGCCAAGTGACCATGCGTCCGATTTTGTAAGAGCGGGAATTCTCTAGCCGCGAAGCCTCACGACGCCATGCGCCAGCACTGGCGGCAGCAGATTGAACTTTCTGCCGAGCGACCGATAAGTCAGACGTCAATCGCGCAAGTTGCAGGTCTCGCTTTTTCAACTCCACATCTTGTTTCTTCAGCTCTGCATCTTGCTTTTTCAACGTTACATCTCGTTTTCTCAGCTCTTCGTCTCGTCTTTTCAGTTCCGCGTCTTTCTTTTTCAACTCTACATCTCGTTTTTTCAATTCTGCGTCGCGGCTTTTCAACTCAGCATCTCGCTTTTTCAGCTCTACATCTTGTTTTTTCAATTCTGCGTCGCGGCTTTTCAACTCAGCATCACGCCTTTTGCGCTCCACATCAAACACGGGCGCCACAAGCGACATGCATTTCATGGTCATCTCCAGCATGTCCGCTGCTGGCGGAGGCTCGCACAACGGTTCGACCTTGCCAGACGCCATCATGGAAAACACGCGCTCCCAACGGGCCATGATCCGTTCAGAAGAAAATTCCTCAAGCGATTTTCGCGCCGCAACGGAGAGAGCTTGATAGCGAGCCGGATTCGACACGCAGTCGTACACGGCCCGCGCCATGGCCTCGGTGTCCCCGAATGGCACCGTGACGACGCCGTCCCGTTCATCCGTGGCCGACACATAGGGAAGGCTGAACATCACGGTCGGAACGGCGTGCGACTTGGCTTCCATCAGCACCATTGGCGCCCCTTCGAGCCGTGAAGCCATCAACATGATTGTCGTACGGCTGAAGAACGCAGCGACATCGTCGTGTTCTCCGGCGAGTACAACGTAACCGCAGAGTCTGAGGCGCACGATGGCTTCACGGACGATTTGTTCATATTGAGGAGTTCTAAAGCGGCCCAAGAACGTTAGCCGACACCGTCGATTCGCCCCGCACCACAGCTGCCGGAACGAAGAAAAAGCTTCCAATAAAGCCACTACGTTCTTACGTGCGCAAAACGTTCCGACCACAAGGAGTTCGACATCGCCATTAACGGGAAACTCTGGCAATTCAGTCTCACATGGAACATCAAATGTCAGGAAGTTCGGCATATAGACGACATTGCGAACACCCGCCGCATGGTACCACGAGACATTGGCCGGCGAAAGAACCGTCACAGCGTCCGCCAGGGGATAATACTTCTCTCGAAACCGGTATATTTGTGGCCTAAGATCATCCAAGGGGAAGAAGTAGGAACTGTGATCGGCTATAATCGCACGGCATCCAAAGCTTTTAGCGGTGAGAAAATCCCCGAACATCCGCTCAAGCCAGTGGTCAACAAGTAGTACGACATCCACTTTGAATTCCAGGATTCGGCGACCGATCTCGACTACGCGGGAATGTTGGTCAACAGGAACCGGTGCCACGACAATGCCATCTGCCGCAAGAAGGTCATGTTCTTTTGGACTTGCATTCGCATCGCACATAAAGACAATACGCTTCCCCGACGCGGCCATTTTATGTGCCCAAAGCAAAGTCGCCCTTTCTGCACCGCCGCCGACCACATGATGGCAGAGGACGCCAATCGTCTCTATTGAGGCTGACAACTGGCTTCTGAACAACGCCGAATCAGGCTGGTAACGACCAAGAAAATCTGTTGCGGTTCTTAACGCGATCGGAACAACCATCTTGGCATCATGGATCTTAATTAGCATGTCAACGCAGCGATTCCATTCGCTGTCGCATTTGTTGTCAATCTCCTGCAAGAACCAGCGGATTGTCGGCACGATGAGCGATTGGACTTTCGGCATCAGATCCAGATGTTTGCCCTTTGACTTAAGAGCGGCAAGCAAGGTATCTACACACTTCTGACTCTGGTTCGCATAGGATTCCAGACGTTCATAAGTAAATTCAGACTTGCTAAGTGATTCCGAATTATGCCAATAATGGTACCCGACATATTCAATGAACGAGGCACGTTGCGAACAGAGGAGAACAGGCAGCATCTGACATAAGTCTTCCGTACTGTTCAGATAGAAATCCGCATTGACTCCAAGCCAGTCGAGAGCCTTGAGATAGGTGTCGCGACGAACTGCTTTTCCGCACATCGGCCAAAAGACTTCGGCGGCAAAAACCTTCTCAAGCATATCCCGCGCGGATATCCGCATTGCCGGCTGATTGTGCCAAGCAGGAGCCTGCCGCGTGCCGTCGTCGGTGACCATGTGATAAACAACGATGTCCGGCTCTGACGCCGCCTTTATCTCATCTTCAAGAGCCTGTGTCAGCTCAGGGCTGACGAAATCATCCGAATCAAGCGAAATCAAGTATTTCCCCGTCGCAAGCTTCCCACCTAAGATGCGCGCCTGCAATAGACTCCGATTCCTGTCTTGCCGCAAATAGTGAATATGTTTCGGATACGATTTCACAATTCCTGCGCAATCCCCCGGCGAGCAGTCGTCGACAACGATTACCTCAAAATCCTTGCAAATCTGCGCAAAGACACTGTCAAGACACCGAGTAAGATATTTTTCGGTATTATAGACTGGAATAATAAATGAGAACAATGGTTTCATTCTGTCACCCTTTATGCGAAAATGATTTTATGAAGCGATACACTTTATACAATCGACTCGTTCGAATCGCATCTAACTCTAGCTGTAGAGCAGCAGTTTTTTGTGCAGCTGACTTCAACGACTGCATCGCAGCATCTCTCTCTTGTTCAATAGCCTTTTGTCGCACCCTTTCTGCGTGCAAACTATTCCGCAATTCGTTTCTCTCCTGCTCAATTCTATCGTGCGCCTTCCAGATTTCCGCCAGCTTCTGGTACGTAGCGTCTCTGTCGGCGGCAACGGCATCGTGTGCCTTCCAGGCAGCAGCCTTTTCCACATAGACCTTGTCGCGCTCCCTCACGGTTGCATTGAAAACCTTCTGTTGCACACACAAAGCAGGCATCAATGCAGTGAGTGCTTTCATGGTTGTCTGAAACATGTGTTGCCCTGGCATTCTTGAACAAAATGATTCCAGTTCGTCACAATGACTTCCCGCAGTTTCCAGAATCGCAAACACCTTGCGCCAGCGAGTCTCAATAGTATCTCCAGAGTACCGATTCAATGACTCAATTGCCGCTGAGGACAGATGCGTATACCATTTTCTATCTACTATACATCTTTGCATTGCATTTGCCATTGCCAGAACATCATACATGGGTACTGAGATGACACCATCGACTTCCCCCGTTCCCTCTACGTACGGAAGCTCGTACATTACAGTTGGTAAACCATAGGACTTCGCCTCATTAATCACCATCGGTGCGCCCTCCAAGCGCGAAGCCATGATTAGGACATCTGAATTTTGATAATATGAAAGGACATCTGAGACTTCGCCGCGAAACTCCACTTTTGACTCTATGCCCAATCGTTTGGTCAACGAACGAAGATCAGCCTCGACTTCCGCACTTTCAAATCTGCCCAAGAACACCAAGCGAGAAGACGCAGAGAATGCGTCGTTTTCCAAATATTTAGCAAAAGCAGCAACCACATCACGTTGATTCTTGCGATTACAGATGCGTCCAACGCAAAGGAATCGACCTTTGGGATCCATGCGGGGCCTCCTATTTAAAAAATCGTCCCCGCACGTCAAGAAGTTTGGCATCTGCACAACATTATGCAACCCCACAGAATGCCACCATGCAACATTTTCTGCTGACAAGACCGTAACGACATCTGCCAACGGATAAAGTTTTATGCGCATGAGGTACATCATTGGGGTCACCTCGTCAAGCGGATAAAAATAGGCGTTGTGCTCGGCAATGACAACTCTAACCCCCGCCATTTTCGCATGCAACAAATCTGGAAAAACCTGCATTCGCCAATGGTCTACTAACTGTACCAAATCTAGATGCTCGGAGTTTATGTAACTCTGAAGTTGTTCCGCCCGTTTCACAGGATCGCGATCCAAAGCAAATCTTTCTTTCGCTTCAAAGTCTCGATCTGGCAACCACACGACATGAAACCCCAATCGACGCATGTGTTCTATCCATAGCATAGTGGCGCGTTCGGCACCGCCACCAGACCCCCTATGACAAAGAACCCCTATCCGACAAATTGGCCCGTCGCAAACGGGAAAGAGGTCACAATCAGGCTTGTATCTCTCAAAAAAATCATCCGTCACAACAATCGCCTGTTCTAATACGAACTTAGTGCCATATATGCGACACAAGGTGTTTATGCAGCGATTCCACTCAAAATCAGTATCTGCCTGTATTCGCTCTAAAAGTCGCCGAATCTTTTTGATTTTCAATTCATGGACTTTTTTACGCATGTCGCAATCCATTCCGACTCGAATAAGAAAATCTGTGACTTTGGCGAGGCTACGATGATCCTCTTCGGCGATAGCTATGATTTGACGGCCAGATTTTGCATTGACAAACATTGATTTCTCATTGGGAAGATAATAATACCCAGGATATTCAATGAATGCAGCGTGTTGACCTGTCACTAGAATTGGCAATATCTGGCATATATCTTCCGACGAATTCAGATAGAAATCCCGATTCAACCCTAATTCTACAACAGCTTTTTGATATATTTCAGTCCGTATGCACTTGCCACAAACCAGCCAGACCATCTTTTCTGCGAACAACGTGTCCAACATGTCGCGGCAAGTACATCTGTGAAAAGCATGGTTATGCCAAACTGGAGCCTTTTCTCCTGAATTGTCAATTATCATCTGACATACAATGACATCCAAATTACCAGCGTCGATTATCTCGTTTTGGAACGCTTTTAGTAAATCAGGGGCAATATAGTCAGTTGCGTTAACGGGAACAATATACTTTCCGCGCGCTTCAGCAACACCTGTGAGTCGAGCCTGAAGGATGCTCCTGTTTTTGTCGTGCCTTATATAGCGAAGACGCGAATCGTACCCATCGATAATTTTCTTTGTGTCCCCTGGTGAACAGTCGTCAACAATGATCACTTCAAAATCCTTGCAGGTCTGCGCAAGAACACTGTCAAGACACCGTGCAAGATACTTCTCGGTGTTATATACTGGGATAATGAATGAAAACAACGGATCCATTAGTTTAACCTCGAATTATTACTTCTAATACAGAAGTCGGAAAGCTCCTTCCGCTCCTAATTAGCGAATTTTCCTTACAGTCCAATTTCAATCTCCCTCCAATCAAATTACAAGTACTCATCTGGAGAATTTCCTTCCCCCAAAGATGAAGAAATTGTAGAAGAAAAATTTTGAAAGCGTTCCCGTCACCTGCACTATTACGATGCACACCACATACCACAGGCCAACAATGTTTAACAAAAAAGCAAAACAACCCCATTCCAAAAGACGAAACAAAACAGATGACACGATAAACCACCAACCTTGTACCGCCATACTCTTCTCGCGTCCCTCTGGATAAACAAAGAATCTACAGAACAAGAATGTGGAAAGCGAAATTAACACGAGGGAAATGGGATAAAGAACATTGCTGCTTATCCCTAAAAGTTCGTGCCCCCCGACATTTACAACCAAGTGTATAACAAACGCAGCAACGGTTGCGATGCCAAAGCGCAGTCCCTTTCGCACAATATTGAGCAAACGACAAGGTCTCTTCATTCGCCATACCCCTCTGAAACACACTTGCCCTTTTTGAATTTCTTAGTAAACCTTGCGTCCACAAGTCTATTGAGAAATGCAGTTTTGATAAAAGAAGGAGCACATCTGTAGCACCAAACCGCAAATCGTATCACTAACGTCTTGGCAGCAGAATAACCCTTGTCCTCCGGCAACGTTGGGAACGTGTTCCAGCCGACAATTTCATCAATCCGCCTCTTGAGCGGCATTGGCTTCGTCTGCTGCTTCGGATATCCTAGCAGGACATACGCAATAGGTTCGAACTTCGGGTGGATGCCAAAGAGCTTCCGCAGGAATCCCTTTGACGGCAGATTGCACACCCAACAAGTTCCAAGACCGAGTTGCGGTGCGGCAAGAAGGATATGCTCAATAGCAGCGGCCGCAGACTGGACATTATCCCTGTAAAGGGTATTCTTAGTATTCGCCGCGTATGAAACTAACAGGCCACATGGAGAAGAAAGAATTACCCTACCTCCCCCCGCATCCACCATATTGCGCATCTTGACCTTGTCAGTCACCACTGTGAATCGCCACTCTTGCATGTTGCATGCCGTCGGAGCTTTCACTGCGCAATCTATCAACGCCATAATCTTTTCTCGTTCAACAGGCGTATCCAAGAACGACCTTACAGAAGCCCTTGAATTGAGTATCTTGTTGAATTCTTCCATTATTCGTACCCTTTTGAGAACGTATACCGTTCTTGCCCTATTGAAGCATTTCCTTTCGTGTCAAGTACAGAACTTCTTCTGTCAGACGTCGCTGGGCCTTCATCAGACTGCCGACAATCGCCAGCACGTCCAGCATCACGGCAACAACCGCAAAAACAACCAGAAGGAACAAAGACGGAAGATGGTCTCGGATATACCCCTTTTCAATGCACCAGGCCAGATACACCGCGCGTGCGCCAATGGCGACGGAGAGCAACCAGAAGGGAATGCTCAGCATCGTGAAAAACGTGGACGGCCGATAAAGAATGAACATGGCCAACATCGTCCCGCCCGACTTGCGAATGTACTGGGGAATGCTCCTGAAGAGGCGACTCTCGCGGGTCTTCGGGTTGACGCGGATGTCGACCGACGCGACCCTGAGCCCGGAGTTCCCTGCCTGAATCAGCGTCTCCATGCAATACGAGAAGCGAGAATGGATGAAGATGCGCATGCATGTTTCGCGGGTGAACGCCCTGAAACCGCTCGCCGCGTCCGCAACATGCGTCTTGGAAATCCGGCGAAGCGTCCATGAGCCAAACAGCTGGAGCAGTTTCTTCAGCGGCGAGAACTCCTTGTGGACCTTGATTGGACGCGAACCGACGACAAGGTCGGCCTTCCCGGCGACGATCGGCTGGCAAAGCAGTCCGATGTCTCCTCCGAAATACTGGTTGTCACCGTCCGTATTGACGACGATGTCCGCGCCATGGGCGAGCGCGTAAGCTACGCCGTCACGGAACGAGGCCGCCAGGCCGCGGTTCGTGCCGTGCTCGACGATGTGGCGGATACCCAGTTCGCGGGCGACTTCGACCGTGCGGTCGGTGCTGCCGTCGTCAATCACCAGATACTCGACCTCATCAACGCCCTCCACCGTCCGGGGCAGGTCGCGAACGACCTCGGGCAGAGTCTTCTCCTCGTTGTAGCAAGGAATCTGGATGAATAATTTCATGCCCATACTCCTTCTTTGGCACGGTATGTCGTCTCGGCCTTGAAATAACCGTCCGAACAGGACGTGCGCTCGTCACGGCTGATCCCGACATCCTTCTCCGCGACGTCAAAATCCTCGTAGTGAAAGCTGTCCGCGCTCGCGACATGGCGCTGCGATGCACGCGGCGCACGCGACACGGCGCGTTCATCCGCTCCGGGGGGCAAGGCGAACCGATCCCTGACGACCACCGTTCCATCGGCGCGGTTGAATACGATCTCGCGCACGAACTCCGGCCCTGACCGACGTCCGGCCTTGAAGATCATCTTCTGCTTGAGGAATGCGATGATCCGATTGCCGAACGCGAAGCTCAGCATGCGCAAGACCATGTGCCGGAACGGGGTGTTCTTGAGATAGGCATGACGGGAAAAATGTCCGGAAATCCGAATGAAGTCCTCCCCTTCGCGCTCAACGCGCCAGTCATTGTCCCACCAGTGGTTGGTCCACACGGCGCCGTCCAGAGCGACCGTCCAGCCAAAGTCGGAGAATGTCCGGCCTTGAGAGTCGTAGAACGTGACGATGCCGCCCTTCTTTGCACTGACCAGTGCGCGGAAAGGCTCCGCCCTGTAACGCAGCCAATGTCCCGTCCTCTCCACGTACACATCAGGGCGGGCCGTGTCAGAACGCCCAGTCGGGGACTCTGCCAGCAGATGCTCCATCAGCGGGATGGCCCGGAAGAACGACGCCCCGATGTAGTGGCACCAGTAGCGGTCATCGACGGCATTGAGGAAATGTCCCGGTTCATCCAACTTTCCATACAGACGTCTCAAGACCTCGGCGGCGGCAACTGCCCGCTCGGCGTCCCCCGCCTCCAGAAAACGCGCGATCCCGTAGGGGACGATGTAGTCGGTGTTCCGGGCGTTGTGCATGCCGATTCCGCGCGGCGAAAGCAGCACGAACTGCGTGATAAAGTCAAGCGCCCGCGCGGCGGAGTCGACAAAGCGCTCGTCCCCGGTCGCGTCAAAGGCATCCCAGAGGCAGTCCATCGTCACGGAAAGATAGCCGAGATCAGGCCCTCCGTACTCCATGTACCAGCCCTCGTCCTGCTGGCAGGCAAGAGACCTGGCGACCACGGACTCCAGTTCCCCTGCGGTGACGAACTCCGGATAGAGTTTCCTGACCCAGCACAGCGCGGCCATGCCGGCGACCTGCTGGTTCGTCGCCTTGGGTTCAAACCGCTCCACCAGCTGGCGTGCCGCGACCTTAAAACCTGCCGACAACTCCTCTCTGGGCACAAGCCCCGCCCCGATCATCTTGGCCACGGCCAGCGTCGAGAACGCAACTGGCGGATAGCCAGACTCCCAGGGATAGTACTCCTCGAAGGCGCGGAACATCTGCGCCCGGCGATTCCAAAACCTGCAACTTTCCGCACCAATCCGCGCCAAAGACTCCACAGGATAATCAACTATCCCCGTCGCAGACCAGACCGAATAGCCCGCCTGCTGCAGAATACTTGAGGAAAAGTCACGGATCTTGTAGTGCCAGTAGTTGCGATCGCACGATCCGCTCAAAGGGACTTGCACGTCCCTCGCAATCTGCGTCAAAATCCGTGGCAACAGCCGTGCAGCGAACAAACGGAAGGCATTCTGTTCACTCGTCATGCCTTACCTCTCTCTCGTCATTGTTTCGGTCTGCTTCATCTGTCCGCACGAATGGAAGTGTCAGCATCAGAGGCGTACAGCAGATAATGGAGTAGGCCAGGCGGAACTCCATGTGCAGCGGGGACGCCACCATAAGCGTCAGCAACACCATAATCAGCGGCAATGCCAGAACGGCCTGCCTTCTTTTGAATGCGACACATACCAGGAACACGGCCACAATACCCCAGACATGCAAACCAACGCTTTTGAATAGGCAAAGGAATGGTACCTTGACAAACGCATAGTCATAATTGGTCAAAGCCTTCCATAGCCCCTGGTCCTTTGTCTCCCGCACAATCCCAAACGGGTTATTGGGTGGCCAAACAACGAGCGGACTTCCAGTTCCCCATTTACTCTTATAGCCAGCGTTCCAGTACCCCCTGGTGAGGTGTGTCCAGGCTTTGACATACTTTCCTGGATTGCGCAGTCCGACTGACAGCCACGTCCAAAGGAAGCGTCCCGTATTCTGCTCGAAAAACTTGAGGTTAATAGCCAGTTTGGTCGGATATGTCCAGCTCGGATCGTAGGTCTTCCGCAGTTTATCAGTCTTGTACAACTTAGCCAGAAACTCCTTCTCATCGGGAGTGACTTCGCCGCCATCGACCACGACACTTCCAGTCAGATTCAGTAGCAAGCCATACTTTTCAACAAGCCCCGGAGGAACAACACCGAGCGCGGGATAGAGCACGCCCTTGATTAGGAAATACACGGCCAGAACACCCGCCAGAGTCCATTTGACAAGTCGGCGGCATTTTCCCTTCCGCAACAGGAACGCGGCAACCGCGAGACTGAGCACGCTTGGCCACCCATTTGAACGGAAGAGGCAGACGCCGAGAGCCGAAACCGCAATGGCCACGACCAGATACCATCTGGGCATACCCAGCGCATACGCGCGGTAGAAGGACGTGACGAGAATCAGCATCGTCACGCCAAACACAGGATCCTTCCACATGACCAACGCATACGTGATATGAAACGGCATGAACAGGAACCATGCGAGAATCAGCAGGATCACAAAAGGGGAAACCCTCATGCGCGCCAACGTTGCAAGAAAATACGAGAAGCCCAGAGCCATGTAGAGGGCATGGAACACGATGTACGTTGCGACGGCTGCATTGATATTGCCGAACAGAAATTGTCCGACCGCGAGAAACCCCTTGATAATCATTGTATGGGCGAACGGGTAGTGATTGTCCCAAGGGTCTTTTCCAAGAGCTTGACCGATCTGATCCATGCTGTCAGGAGAGAATGATCCTGGGTAAAACGCTGTGAAAAATAGATAGAGGTACCCCCCCGCCAAAATCAGAAACGCGGCTCCGAAGACCACGAGAGGGCTCGGACAACATGGACTAGTACGAAGCTCCCAGCCATCGCGCAGATGCCGCATCAACGCCTTCAGACCGCTCCAACCAATGATCGCCGCGCCCGAAAAGATAATCAAAACGTCCAACGGCCCCTTCTCAATCGCATGTTCGGCCACGGAGACTGCCAAACCCGCCATTAGAGCGCCAACAGTACAGGTACACGTCATGCGTACATCCCGTTGCGGTCTCACACCAGGATACGTCAGGGCGGCGTTCAGATTGTCCGATGCAGCCCCCATACCCAGCACCATCAGAAACAAATACGCCGAATAGTAGGCATCAGTCGGAAATAACCAGACGACCCAAAGCAGAAGCACAAGAATTTGTGCCAGATAACCAACCCATCGGCCAATAACGGCCAACGGTCGTGTCGTGTCTTGAAAAAAACGCTGATTGACTTCGCTATCAGTCACTTTCTACCATCCTTTACCATCCTTACCAAGTTTTCAGGCATCCATGCAGACTCGTTTGATCTTTGACAAAGCATCAACCGTTTCCTGTAATTCAATAGACGTCGACTTCAGCTTCTGGCATACGGCGTCACGGTCGGCGGTCAATGTGTCGTACAACTTCCACGCTTCTGTCAGCTTGGCGTACGCGGCGTCGCGGTCGGTGGCCACTGCGTCATGTGCCTTCCAGGCCTCTGCCAGCTTCTGGTACGCAGCGTCGCGGTCGACGGCCACCGCGTCATGTGCCTTCCAGGCCTCTGCCAGCTGGGCATACGCGGCATCACGGTCGGCCGCCACAGCATCATGTACCTTCCGGGCCTCTGCCAGCTTCTGGTACGCAGCGTCGCGGTCGGCGGCCACCGCGTCATGTGCCTTCCAAGCCTCTGCCAGCTGGGCATACGCGGCATCACGGTCGGCCGCCACCGCGTCATGTGCCTTCCAGGCCTCAGACAATTTCACATAAGCCTGTTCTCGGTCTTTCTCAACATCCTCAACCCGCTTCAAAAGCGCTCGGACAATCGACTCATCCGCAGCCAACATCCCGATGTCGTGCGTCTCGTACTGCCGAACCCTCTCGGGAGCGCCTAAATCGAATTCCCCTGGATTTGCAACCGCGCCGCCATCACTTGACGCAATGGCCAAAAGCACGTCCCGCAACGCTGGGCCCGACTCGACTATCCTTTTTCTGGCCCCCGACCCGCTACAGTATCCGCCTGGCTCGCCGCGAAAGACAAAACGCACATCCCGCACGCCATATCCCGCCTGCGAAAGAATCTTGCTGATCGTGTATGGCGTAAACCAGAACCTATGGTCCGTATTGATGCGTTCCACACCGCAGATTGCATTCTCGAAGTTCTCCAGGAAGAAGGCGTTCGGAACTGACACGACCACCACATGCGGTCCGGAGACGGCATTCCTGATGCCCCGCAGGAAACCCACGGGGGCATCCACGTGCTCCACCACCTCTCCTACCACCACCACATCGAACCGTCTCTGGGCCAACTGCGCTGGGAGGCCTTGTACAATGTCTGCACAATACACGTCGGGGACGCCCAACTTCCGGACATAATCCACTCCCTCCGCATTAATGTCAACGCCTGCGCAAAATGAACTTGCTGCACGTAGCAGATCGTGCAGCCACAATCCATTGCGGCGTTTTTCATCAATGATTTCAACATGATCGCAACATCCGACATGCAGCACGCTTTTTCCTCTGACAAGAGAAACCAGCGCCTCAAGACGTGTTTCGACTTGCGCATCCGTCTCTGTGACAATCTCTATGAAGGCGTCGTCGTAAACGCGCCGTTCACCAGCGATGGCCGCGATCTCGCCTTTTCTTATCATGAAATTTTAATCCGAGTCGTTGTAGTAATTGATGTTATGTTTATCATCACCTTAAACATTTCCACTACCATGATCCCCTGCCCCCCTTTTTCTCCTACGTAACAAACCAGATAAGAAATATATAGCTATCATCCACCCCACTAAATAACTATCAATCCAATACATGAAAAATGGACTGGGCTCAAAAAGAATGGTAGCTCCAATTTTAGCGTTAAAACATAACAACCCCAAAGCCATCAAATACTTGCCTGTCAGGCATAACCAGACTTGGAAAATACTTAACACCAAGAATGGAATTGCGGCATTCCAAACAATCGATACCCCCCAGTGATAATCTTCAGGGGAACAATTAGCCGTTGAACCTTTGTAGAAAAACAAAAAACGTAAAACGGCCTTTCGCAAATCAACACTTAACGGTCGTTTCAATACTGTTCGTAAGTTTTGAAGATACCACCGATGACTCGACAATCCCTTATTAACATCCATCATGTTCACCGTGTCAACGGTTGTTGTTAGGAGCCTTTGATCACCAAGGATGTTTGACGACTGAAGAAATACGCGCAGTCTCTCTTTCAGCACCACGCGTGGATGCCTCATCATAATTCGCAGACCAGCCGCAAGAAATGCCTTGTCCCCTCCTTTCTCGCGATTACTTCTCATCAATTTACCAGTCCAAAACAAGTCCCTGCCCGACCCCTTGCTGTTACAAGCGAACTTAACATCTATTGTTTTATCTAGTACCGCCAAATCGGTTGCATCTTCCGGCAAATCAGCCACACGAACGGCCTCAACCAAAGGCCCCATTAATGACAATAAGAAATAATCGTTGTTTCTCTCTTGTGACTTCTGATATGCCATAACCATCACGCATCCCAGAATGATGAAAACAACACAAGCGAGTCGTCTTCTAACCGAACATTTACAGCACATAAAGAGAATCAGTAGGCACACGGGAACAAGCAGAATGCCTTCACTACGCCATGTCGCCACAAGAATTGTCACAAATGAGAACATGACCATACGCATCAAACCACATGGCCTACCACGCACAAAAGCTATTATATGCACCCCCCATGACACGATGAGATACGAACACAATCCCATGCGAAAGCCCGACAACTGAAAACATAGAACAGGAGGCAGGAGAAACGGGGTTATGCGCCAAAGGACATGCGGCAACAGCTTCGCCATCCTCGGCCACCAATGCTTAATTTCATGCGTAGCCGCATATAGCTCACACAGAGAGGAATTCCACCCCATAGCACATTGATCCAACATCACAACCGCATCTGCAACCAAAAGCGCAATCACAAGATTCTGCATCACTATAATTCCGCCAACGCAAGGGATGTGCTGCGCGAATAAATTTAACGCCCATGTTGACAACCAGTGTTGCCATGCAAAATTATCATATTTCGCGACCACTTCTATCATCCACAAGTCATCCAAATACCACGCTCCTGGCCATACGATCAGTATCAGCGGAATTATAAACAGTAAATACGTTCCAAACACAAATACACGTATACGCACGGCAACATCACCGAGGCGAACGCGCCGCAACGTCTCAAGCAAAAGAACATATCCGAAATACAACGACAGGAAATAGCTCAACTTAACAAACCAATAAAACGGTTTATCTGTGGGTTCCGGAGCTGTGAATAGCGCCATGTCAAATGGCAGAATCTTCATTACGCAAAAATGAACAATGGCAAATTTAAGGGCATTTCCCCATGACCTTCGCCACATTGTCTGTTCAGGCTGATAATCTCCTTGCATAATTCCCCGCCTCCTTCTCCTTAGTTTGCAACAAACTCTGCGACTTCTTCAGGCGTTCCTAAGACGTGAACGCATGAAGCTTCGACCAGTCCCATATACACAGGCCGATCTGCGCGAATCATGTAGTCATATATCGGCGCAACGTATTTCTCGCCACGAACCAGATTCCGCGGATCTGAATAGCACTCACCATACATCTCCGCATACATTTGGCAACTGCGGAAATAATAAGCGCCCAACGTACAGTTCTCCGATATGCGCTGCTTCTCGCGTATCTCAATGGCACGATCAGAACCATCAGTCCGAACAAAGCTCCAATGATCGCCCGGAGCCCTGAAACAGGGTATGAACCCGTCTCCCTTCAACTGCCTCCAGGTCATCGCGCCAGGTTCAACATAGGTGTCGATATTGTAAATCAAGAGTCCGTTCTCCGGATGCCAATACTTGGAAGCCATCATAGCCGTTGTTGCCTGTCCATCCGTGAGATAGTCCAGCAAGATCAATTTATAATCGACAATTCCAAGTTTGGCACAGCGCTCCGACACAAAAGAAGCCACGTCAACCGATTCATCTTTCATGGCAACGAAGATGTACTGGGACACCTTCTCCGAAAAGCCGCTGAGGCTGTCCAGAGACCAATCGAACAAGGTCTTCCCCTTTGCCTCTATCATGTACTTTGGAATCGTGTACCCGACATTGCGGAAGCGAGACCCCAGCCCCCCCATCGTAATCACGACATCCAGCTCACTCATTCCACACCTCCATTCTCCACTTTCGAACGCGAGCCTGCGCAAATCGCCTCCAATTCGGGGATAGACTTAGACAGAAACTCGTTCGGACGAACCGTACGATCGTCAACATAGAACCCCTTATGCCCCGGCCATGGTTTCCCATAGACCAGTTCGTCATAAGGAATGTCCCATTTCTCCAACCAGTCAAGCAATATCCTTGCCGTATGCTTGTTGATGAGACCAAGATTGCCCTTGTACGAATTCATGTTCCGAGAGGTGAATAATACGATACGCGCACCCTCGTCGTGGTATTGACGCAACTTCGCTACGACGTCTGAAAATGGCACAAGGTCTTCATAACGTTCATCGTGCGTCTTAATCGGGCACAATGTACCATCAATGTCAAAGACAAAGGTGTAATCTTTAAAGTTCATCTTCTATCTCCTTCAAGATTCGTGCTGCATTCAAGACAAAACCAAGCACCTTGCGCGGATTGTCGATGTGCAATGGCAACATGGACAGAAACAGAGAAGCCTCATAGACTCTAACCGTCATGTAGTCATAGCCATTGTCTTCAATCTGCTGCTTGAACATGCGTACGTATGGGGCGTTGTCAAAATCAACTGATGCCCTAAGGCTCAAATCGGGATCAACCTTGATGTCGAACAAATCGTTGTTGTAGAAATCGTAGAGTCCGCAGATCGAGTGGCTGATCTTTGCGAGATCGTAATATGGGTTTGTCCAAAGCTCATCCTCCGTCAACGCGCCCTTGGGGTCGATGAATTTGAAAATCTGCGCAGTTCTGTTGTACAGCACATTGGAAAAGCATGGATCACCATGGCCGATTACACTGACTAACGGGTAGGACTTCCCGAATTCAATGCGTTCCTTTAGTTTCATGTAACGTCCAAAGAGAGAATCTATGTCCTTGATTTCTGGACATGCCTGCAAGAACAAGGCTAGAGGCTTGAATGATGCCATCTCCTTCAGTTCATTGATACGAGACCTTACTTTATCCACGTACAAAGTCTGCGCGATTGCATCATATTGGCTTCCGGGGACGCCCCTGCTTTGTCTTGTGACGATGAAATGGAAATACTTTGCAAGAATTCTGGAGAACTCATCTTCCTGAATGGAACCGTGCACCCACTTCACGGCCAAATCTGTCACATGGAGACGTTCCATCTTGTAAGAAGCAGTCGATCCGGCCTCCTGATATCCGTAAGGACGGACAAACCATATCCTCATGTCATCAGGAAGCAGATTGTAATATTCATATTCCGCCTTGATCTTACGGACGTTACCAGAAGACTTCACAAGGGTGTATTCATCACCGCAGAGAGAATTGAAATAACGCGTGTCCATTCGCCCTGATATGCACTGGCTGAAATTCTCAACGCTTGCGATGTTCTTTAGTCCTTCCGCCTCACAATGACCGCGAATGTCCTTCGCAGACAAGACAGACGACCTCGACTTCCTGATCTCCGACAAAAAGGCCTGATACTGCGCTAGATTCGCGAACATAACCGCAGCGATCTCACCTTCGGAGCGTATTGCGTATGGCTCGTCGACGAATGATATCTTTCGATAGGTCAGCGCCAACCGGTCCTCATCAACTATCACGAAATTTGAAAAGCAATGCAAAACACGGCGCTGCGCAGGCCATTCGCCAACCTGCTCGGACAAGGCGTCGAGTTCAAACGTAGATGTCACTACGCGCCAATCCGCCACAGGAATCATTTTCGAGACAGCATCGCAATAACGAGAGCAAAGCGTACGCTTCTGAAAGATAACGCCTGAAAACCCCTTGTTGCCAATGACATCCTTGATGACATCGCTCTTCGTCACCGTATCATCAAATACAACGTTTACAACTCCTTCCATTGTCAACCACCTTCATTGATTCGTGGACTTATGCGTTCCGACAAACAATGCTATGACACTTGCCAGAAGCAGTAGAACCGAGCTTATGACGACAAAATTCAACTGTGGCAGAAACCGAACCTGCATGAGAGCCGCATCAAGATAGCGAGGGAACAAATTATCTATGCCGCCATATTGTATCGTGCGCAGGATAATCAAGGAACCCATTTCAACACTCCACGACAAAATGGACATGAAAATCAATAAAACAAATCGGCCTTGGAGCATCTGCCGAACATCCAGATATGCGTTATCGATGAATTTTATCATTTCAAGCGCTGCAAGTCGGACAGAAGAGGAACGCCCCTCCAGCAGGTTCTGCCGCCAAAATCTCAAGAAACCAGGTAAAAACAAGTACAAGGCAACGAGTCCCCCCGTGACACCACCCAATGACACCAGCAACGGAATGTCAAAAGTCCAAGAGAACATCAACTTGCCGACGAGGATTACAGACAACAGGCCTAAAGTATCAACAAAACGATCTAAGAAAATGAGCGACGCCCCCCTGATGTAGTCGCCAAGCGCCTTGCCGAAAACATACAACCTGAAAATCTCCCCAGCTTTAAATGGGAGCAAAATGCTGACGAAAGACGTCATGCAGAACAAGAGCACATATCTTCGCCTCTGCAAACCATGCCCCATCAACAGCAGGTAAAGGCGGAAAGCCTTTATTGAAAAAACAACGAATGCCGTGGCAACGAGCGTCACGGCAATCCCATTGCCGCAGAAACAAGTGACTTTCCCAGAATAGCACAGTTCGGCCAGGAAGGCGATACTAATCGCCAACACTATGCCATCAACAAACAGGCCAATATGAAATCCCTTAACCATACGCTTTAATTCTGGCTGAAGACAACTGTTGCCGCATACTGGGCTACCATCCGATCTCGATGATCCCTTTGGACAAAACGCCTGCGGTTAAACAGAAACGAGGCCAGCAATCCCAGTACTGTCAAGGCCTGCGATACCATTTTCACATTTGAGACCTGATCGTCCTCACGCCAGGAAATGGGCACAAACTTCATTCTGAGTTTTTTATAAGCGGACCCAAGAACCATACAGTAATTAAACATCAGATTGTCTTTGTACTTCTTGTAAAAGCCATCCTGCAACATGTTTACGCTATACAGGTTCAGCCCTGACCCAAGGTCATAAACCATCTTCCCTATCACAGCTGAAAACAGGAGATCGTAAACGACATTCCCAAAAGTACGGAAACGAGAATACCCTTGAAGCTTTGAGCCCTTCATAAACCGCGCGCCGAGAACACAGTCATGGTTTCTGTACACGCCATCGCGTATACACGGAAGCAGATCTGAAATACTCCCCTGATCATCGCCATGCAAAACAATCACATAATCAAAACCATTTTCCTGCGCATAATTGAAAGCCACCTTGTGCGACCCACCAAGTCCATAGTTTTCGTTATTACGCATAATTTTGGCCGGGATGCACAAGGGTTCCGCCTCAAGTGCCGTCTGGATGGCAGACTCGGTATTGTCCGTGCTGCGATTGTTGACGAATATAACTTCAGAAAGATGCTGCATGATCTCGCCATGCAACTGTTTAATAACCCTGACTATCTGCTTCTCACAATTATAGCACGGTATGAACAAGAGTATCCTCTCCATGACGCCAGACTTCCTTTCTATAGTTTCTCCACCAGCAACTTCAATGTACAGAAATTACAAAACATGGCTATCGGAGTTACCGCCACTTTTGACATTGCACCTGCGAAACAAACAAGATGCTCGGGCAACAGGAAAAGAATGAGTGCGGAATTAGTCCAGTCCAGGAGCTTGGAAACGACAACCGTCAACACAATCTGATAAAGAACATAGAGCAGAAACTTGATTTTGAGACTAATACCTCCTGGCCTCTGAATAAATGTTTTACGAGTTGATACAAAAAAGACAAAGATTGTGGCGGCAAACACGCTCAGCAGATTGCATAGAAAAACACTATCAAATTTAAGATGAAGAAGATTGAACAACGCGAAATCCAACAACCACCCTATGCCGCTGATTCCCAAAAAGGAAGCCAGCTGCTTTAAAATGAATTTGCAGAAACATGGATTGCATCCCGTCACAGACACAAACTCGTCTTCTGTGCATGGCCTAGGGACACCTTCGGACACGATTGCGGTCTCGGTCAATTTCCACCTCCTTCGCTGAATCGCGCGGCGGTGGCCTCATGTCGTCGCAGGATATCACGCACCTTCTTCAACTTTTCCGCATCCTCGCGTATCTTCCGCGCCTCCGCCTCCCTGCGCGCCTTTTCCGCTGCGCGCGCGTCTATACGCGCCTTCGCCGCCACTGGATCATATACGGGCTGTGATCCTACGTCCTTCAGGAACTCCTCGTAGCTGTCGCAGGCTCCCTCCACGTCATCCGTGAACACAATCTGCCGCCCCTTGTCCAGCCACAGCACCTTATTGCAAAGCGAACGCACTTGCGAAGTGGAATGCGAAACAAGAATCGTGGTCGCACCGCCCTTGATGATCTCGCACATCTTGGCCTCGCTCTTCGCCCTGAAGGCACCGTCGCCCACGGCAAGAACCTCGTCAAGGATCAATATCTCAGGCTTCACAAGCGAGGCAATGGCAAAGGCTAGACGCGACTTCATTCCGGAGGAGAGCTGCTTGAAGGGGCGATCCTCAAATTCCTTCAATTCCGCGAATTCAATGATGCCAGGATACGTCTCGTCCATGAACGAGCGCGTGTAGCCCAGCATGGCCCCGCGCAGATAGGCATTCTCCTTCACACTAAGGTCGCCGTCGAAGCCGCTTCCCAGTTCCAGCAGGGCCGACACCGAAGCGCGACGCACGATACGGCCCCTGGTCGGCTCCATGATGCCGGAAACCGCCTTCAAAAGCGTGGACTTGCCCGAGCCGTTCGCGCCGATGATCCCCAGCATGTCACCCTCATTAAGCGAGAACGTGATGTCCCTGTCGGCCCAAAATTCTACTACCCTGTACCGGCCGGTCAGCCGACGCATCACCCACTCTTTCAGCCCAATGTTCTTGAAATCCCCAACCTGATAGCGGATGGAGACGTCTTTGCAGATGAGCATGGCATTCGTGTCAGACATAGTACAGGAACTTCGTGTTGTAGTGCTTGTACATGAACGCGCCGGCCAGGAACGCGGCGACGGCAAATCCCAAAAGTGTCAGATGCGTCCCGATCGACGGAATCGCCCCCGACAAAACGACCTCACGGAAGTAGGCAACGTGGCGATAGACGGGATTCAACGAAAAGACCAGCTGTACCTCCGGCGGGAAATTGTCCAGCGTGTAGAAGATGGCTGAGCCGTACATGATCAACTGCAATGCGACAGACCAGAGGTAGTCAATGTCACGGAAAAATATGAAAAGCGCGGAGAGAACCATGCCGATGCCCAGATTGAACAGCAACATGGTCATGACAGGATAGACAAGACAAAAGAATCTCCACGTAAACGGCACCTGGTCGATTGCGCAGAAGACGAAAAACACCAGAAGCGTCAGTGCGAAGTTCAGCAGGACCTGGACGTTTATCGAAAAGAGGAACAGGTACTTCGGGACGTTAACCTTCGTGAAGATGCCCGCGTTCCCGAACAGACATCTCATACCGCCGTTCGTAGACTCCGAAAACCAGTTGAACGTCAGTATCCCGCAGAAAAGATAGGTGGTGTAGTGGTTCATCTTCATCCCGAAGAACTGTTCGAACACGATCTTCATCACCAAAAGCATCAGGAGCGGCGAGAGCATGCTCCAGCCCATCCCGAGGATCGTGCGCTTGTACTTCTTCTTGAAGTCGCGCTTGACCAGTTCCTCAAACAGAAACCGATGTTTTTTTAGTTTCTCTAACATTCGCGCTTATTATACCATGATTCCTCGCGCCTGTATATGCAAAAACAGCTTCCAATGCGTCATTTCACCTTTTCGGCCGCGAGTCGGCGCAGATACTGCCCGTAAGACGACTTGCCGTAAGTGTCTGCAAGCGCATGCAGCTGCTCGTCCCCGATCCATCCCTGGCGCCACGCGATCTCCTCGATGCAGCTGATCTGAAAGCCCTGCCGCTCGACGATGGTGCGAACGAAGTTGGTGGCGTCGGCGAGCGACTGGTGCGTGCCCGTGTCCAGCCACGCATAACCGCGCCCCATCAGGCGCACATGCAGGTTTCCCCTGCGCAGGTACGCGAGGTTGACGTCCGTAATCTCGTACTCGCCGCGCGCAGACGGCTTGAGTGCGGCGGCCACGTCAATCACGTCGTTCGGATAGAAGTAGAGCCCGACCACGGCGAAGTTGGACTTCGGCCGCGTCGGCTTCTCCTCCAGCGTCTCCGCATTGCCGTTCGCATCGAACGACACCACGCCGTACCTCTCGGGATCCACCACGCGGTAGCCGAACACGGTCGCCTGCCCGTCCGCCGACGCCTCCCGCAGGAGCCGCGGCAGGTCTGCGCCGTAGAAGATGTTGTCGCCCAGCACCAGGCACACGTCGCCGTCCCCGATGAACTCGCGCCCGATGACAAACGCCTGCGCCAGGCCGTTCGGAACCT
>JAEEGL010838310.1_pt1 | contig 28648 bp, 26 predicted proteins | sample 9134231 | NCBI WGS metagenome assembly JAEEGL01 (sample SAMN16246548, study PRJNA631951) | gut metagenome | biome: gut microbiome; feature: rumen; material: fiber-attached | host: Bos | place: Iran: Karaj | collected 2018-10 | reverse complement strand
CGCCGGTCCTGTTTTTGCGGTCCGGTTTATAGCCGAACACTATGTAATTCGTAAGGCGCGGCGAAAACAGCCGCTTGTACGCAAACGTATGGAGCGACATTTTGAGCGCGCGGAAAAGGCCCGGTATATCGAAAGCGATCTCGCCCGCGCCGCCGGACGTACCCGACGTAGTCACCTTCACGGTAAAGCGCTTTTGAGTAAATAAACGGTTCCGTTTGAAGACCGCCGTCGGTATGAACGGCAGTTTGCAAAGGTCTTCCTCGCTTTTCAGCATATCGGGCGTGAATCCGCTTTGATCGGCTATTATTTTATATTTTTTATTCTTTTTGATATGGTAAGCGGTAAGCTCTGCCGCGGCTTTGACGAAATCGCCGCGGTCCGCTCCGTACGGTTTTTTACTGAACAGTCGTCTTACGTATCGCATCACGCACCGCCTTTCGGTCCGTTTTGCGGATCGGGTACGCCGCCGCCTGTTTTCCGTCTTTTTTTGACGCATTCGGTCAGAAGATACTCGATCTGACCGTTCACCGATCTGAAATCGTCCTCCGCCCAGGCGCAAAGCTCTGCGTAGAGCTTTGCCGACAGGCGCAGAGGTATCTGTTTTTTATCTTTGTCGTTCATCAGTACAGGCTGCCCGAATTGACCACGGGCTGAGCGTCGTGGTTGCCGCAGAGCACGACGAGCAGATTGGACACCATCGCCGCTTTGCGTTCGTCGTCGAGCACTACGGTATTTTTCTCGCTGAGTCTCTCAAGCGCCATCTCGACCATACCGACGGCTCCGTCGACGATCATTTTTCTCGCGTCGACTATCGCGGACGCCTGCTGGCGCTGAAGCATAACGGCGGCGATCTCGGTCGCGTAGGCAAGATACGTTATACGCGCCTCGACGATCTCAAGACCCGCCTCGGCGACTCTCTTCTGTATTTCTTCCTTGATACGCAGAGCGACCGTGTCGGACGAACCGCGCAGAGATCCGTCGTCGGCGATGCCGTCGCCGGTCGTATCGACGTTCGGCGCGACGTCGTACGGGTAAAGTCTTACGATATCGCGCAGCGACGCGTCGCACTGAAGCGAAAGGAATTCTTTATAGTTGTCGACGTTGAATACCGCCTTTGCCGTATCGACGATCTTCCACGTTACGGCTATGCTGATATCGACGGGGTTGCCGAGGCAGTCGTTTATCTTCTGACGGTTGTTTGATAAAGTCATTATTTTAAGCGACAGTTTTTTGCCTTCCGACGCCATCTGCACCTCGGTATTATCGCCCGTTTTGAGCATCGTTTTGTTTGTTTTGACGTCGCCGCTCTGACCGAGCCTCGTAAGCGCCGCCGGGTTTACCGCCGTGCAGAACGGATTTACGAAATAAAATCCCTCGCCTTTGAGCGTACCTATGTATTTACCGAAAAGCGTGAGCACGAGCGCCTCCTGCGGGCGGAGCACCTTGAGTCCGAGGCAGGGCAGCCAGCCGACCGTCAGATAAAGGGTGCAGATTATACAGATAACGTCGTATGCGCCGAAATCGTCGGTCGTCTGCGCGCCGAAAAATATCATCACTGCAGTCGCGACGATATAAAGAAGTATCGTCAGCAAAAGCACCGCCATACCGTTTTTCTTTGTTTTCAAGATCTTTTCTTCCATTTTCTTTTTCTCCTTCGGAATATTGATATCATTTTGATATCATTTTCATATTACCATACGATTTCATACCTTTCAAGACGTTTTTGTAAATAATAAAAAAACTCTTGCAAATCCTTTTGCGTTATGATAGAATAAGCGTGAGGTGATATGATGAAGACAGGCATAGACCGCATAAACGAATATGAAATAAACAAGCTTTTTGAAAACAAACGCGTCGCGCTGATATCCGCCGCTTCGGGCGTATCTTCCGGATACAGATATACGGTGGATATTTTCAATGAAAAATATAACGTAGTATCGGTTCTTTCTCCCGAGCACGGTCCGCGCGGTGTTCTCGGTCCCGGTGAAAAGGTTCGCGACGGGACGGATAAATTCACGGGATTGAAGATTTACAGTCTCTTTGAAGATTTTTACGCGTCAGACGACGAAACAAAAAAAGACGGCGCGTATATGCCGTCTTCATCGGCTCTTGACGGGGTCGACGCCGTCGTTTTCGATATGCAGGACGTCGGATCGCGATATTTTACGTACGCGTCGACCTTGTTTTACGCAATGAAAGCGTGCGGCAAATACGGCTTGCCGCTGATACTGCTCGACCGTCCGAATCCGATCGGCGGCAAAGTCGAGGGATGCTGCTCGTCGCCCGAGTACCTCTCGTTCATCGGGCTTACACCCGTGCCGATACGCCACGGTATGACGCTCGGCGAGCTTGCGCGGTATTATAACGGCGTATTTTCTCTCGGCTGCGATCTCACCGTAGTCGGGCTTACCGGATGGAAACGGGATACGTACTTTGACGAGACGGGGCTTCCGTTCGTCCGTCCGAGCCCGAATCTGCCGACTTTTGAATCCGTATGCTTTTATAACGGCACGTGTATGCTCGCGGGTACGAACGTCACCGAGGGGCGCGGTACGACTCAGCCGTTTTCGCTTATCGGCGCGCCGTATATCGACCCGATAAAGCTCGCGGACAGGCTGAACTATGACAGATCGCTTCACGGCGTGAAATTCAGCCCTGCGTTCTTCATACCGCATTTTTCAAAATACAAAGATCAGACCTGTTACGGCGTGCGGCTCCACCTTACCGATAAACGCTCGCTTGAACCGGTTTATCTCGGTATAAAGCTGATTTACACGATCCGCGAAATGTACCCGGACGATTTTGAATTCATAAAACCGCCCGAGGACGGCAGATACCATATAGACCTCTCGTGCGGCAACCCGGATATCAGAACGTCGGGTAAATCGGCCGATATTCTGTATGAAGAATGGAGCGGTCAGGCGGCAAAATTCAAAAAGGAATATGAAAAATATTATTTATATAAGTGAGGTTCGGCATGGATAACAGAAAATGGTTCTCTGAAGCAAAGTTCGGCATGATGATACACTGGGGCCTTTATTCTCTGCTCGGCGGCGAGTGGAGAGGTCAACGCATGGGCGGCCATATAGCCGAATGGGCTCAGCAGTATTTCCGCATACCCCTAAGCGAATACAGACAGCTCTGCAAAGCGTTCAATCCCGTGTATTTTGACGCGGAAGAGTGGGTAAAGCTCGCAAAAGACGCGGGGATGAAATACGTCGTTTTCACGAGCAAGCATCACGACGGCTTCGCCATGTTCAAATCGAACGCTTCGAACTATAACGTCGTCGACGCGACTCCGTTCGGGCGCGACGTTGTGGCCGAGCTTGCCGCGGCGTGTAAAAAATACGGGCTGAAACTGGGGCTGTATTATTCTCAGGATCTCGACTGGGAGCATCCGCACGGCGGCGGTTACACGCTCGGCAAGGTATGGGACGGAGGCGCGGCGTATCTTACCAACAACTGGGATTACCCCGACGCCGCAAGCAAGGATTATACCGTCTGCTTTGAAGAGAAGATCAAACCGCAGGTGAAAGAAATTCTCAACAATTACGGCGATCTGTGCCTTATCTGGTTCGACGTGCCGGTGACGCTTACTCTCGAGCAGAGCGACGAGCTTTACAGAATGGTCAAGTTCTATCAGCCGGACTGTCTCGTCAACTCGCGCATCGGAGGCGGCAAGGGCGACTATATCTCCGCGGAAGACAACGAGATACCCGACACCGGCCGCGGTTTGCTATACGAAGCTCCCTGCACGCTTAACGACACCTGGGGTTTCAAATACTACGACTCGAACTGGAAATCGCCGGACAGGATACTCGAGCTCAAAAACCGCCTGAACGGCGCCGGCATAAATTATCTCTTGAACGTCGGACCGGACGGTCTCGGCCGCATTCCCGCCCCGTCGATCGACATCCTCCGTGAGGTAGGCAAAAGGATATGACTGCTCATGCGCCGAAGGCGCAAATCATAAAAAATAGGTTGTTTAAACCTGAATTATAATTCAGGCGGATAAACAACCTTTTTGCATAATAATATTTGTAAAATTATAGTATTCCATATTTAAGTGTCGGTACGCAAAGGTTTTCTTCACCGGGAACCATAATAATAGCCCGCGGCCGGGTCCTCCCCCCTCCCGGTCGCGGCGCTGCGCGCAATATAGGTGAAGAAAACCGAAGCAACCGAAAGAAAAGGTATTTATAAATAGTTTTTTACGTTTTTTCTTTAAAAAACACAAAAGGAGTTGTTTGATCTCTTTTCGTCGACAAGGGTTATAAACAACTCCTTTATGAATTACCGCTGACGCGGCGTGAATTGTCCCTTACGGGACGTTAAAGGGGCTGTACGACAGCCCCTTTAGATTTAATTATCGGTTTATCACCCAGCTCCGTACATCGAGTCGTACCACGTATTGTACGATACGACGATGCCTTTTTCGTCGTCAGCGGTTTCTTCCGTGATGTTCATGAACAGCTGATAATCGGGATCGGCTTCGCATTCGGCGATCAGATCTTTGAAGAACGTGGTGTAGAGCGTCCTGGCCATATTGTCGTAATACTCATACTCGTGTAAGAGCATCTCGTCTCTGCTCTTCGTCGCTTTCTTGAGGCTTTCGTTCGCCTTGGCGAGCTCTTCATTCTTTGCGGCGAGCGCAGTGATCGGCTCGGCGTTCTCCGCGGCTTTGACCGCTTCGGCTTTCGCGTTGCAATCGGCGAGGGCGTCTTCATAAGCCTGCTTTTCCGCGGCGCCTTTGGCTACGGTCTCGTTATACGCCGCCTGCAGTTCGGCAAGTTCGCCGTTGAGCTTTTCGAGCTGAGCAGTATAGTCGTTGATCTTCGACTCGGAGGGCGAAGCCTTCGCGTTTTCGTCGTCGAGTTTCTTCTGTACGGAAGCGATCTCCGTCTCTTTGTCTTCGATATAAGAGAGGGCGACGGCGTTTTCTTTATTGAACGGTTTGAACGCTTCTTCTTTTTCTTCGAGGACAGCTTTCGCCGCGTCGAGCGCCGCGGTCGCCGCTATAACGGCCGCCTGCGCCTCTTCGGCAGCGGCCTCGAGATCCGCCTTTTCGGCTTCGAGCTTGGCTACGAGCGCGGTAAGCTCAGCCGCCTCTTTGGAGATCTCTTCGTAATCGGCGTCTATAGCCGCCTGATCCGGCACGAAGTAAGTATCGAGGCTCGCTTTGAGATCGTCGTACGTCTTCTTTTCTCTTTCGTAGTTGGAAAGTCTCGCTTCGTACGTCGTGTTGAGAGCGGTCATCTTGCCCGTGACTTCTTTGTTGGTCGGGTCTTCTTCATACTGCTGCATCAATTCGGGATCGTCGCTGTACTTTCTGTTTTTATATTCTTCGTTCAACTGTTTGACTACAGCGTTCTGCGCGTCGTACGCCGCCTGAGCCGCGGCAAGCTCTTTGCGCAGTTCGTACGAATAGCCGCGCTGTTCTCTGATGAGCAGTTCGTAATTCGCTATCTCGGCGGTCCATTCGTCGATCAGCGCCTGATCGGGACCGAGATCGGGCTCGGCTTCGGTCGGTTTTTTGGCTTTTTCGACTTTGATGCGGTTGTTGAGCGAGGTTATTTCGTTTTTGCATTTGGTGATCTCGGTATCGTAAGGCGATATCGCCGATTTTGCCGCGGCAAGCGCTTCGGAGAGCGGTTTGAGAACCGCTTCAGCGTCCGCGATCTTGCCGAGATATTCCTGTGCGTACGGTTCGACCGCGTCGACTTTGTCTTTCAGCCCCTGCAGTTTCTCTTCCGAATCGGCCAGCGATTTGTTGATCTTCGCTATCTTTGCCGCTCTGTCTTCTTCAAGATCGTAATTTCTGATCTTTTCGAGTACGGACGCTGACAGAGCCTTCATTTTTTCAACGAGCTCGGCGTTATCGGGCTTTTCGTAGATGAAGCCCATGTACGGCGAAACTATCGCGGTCTTGTTGGCTTCTTTCGCTTTTTCCCAGACGTCGAGATCCATATCTTCTTCGGGGTACGCTATGAAAGTATTGCCGGTAGCGAATATATCCATCATATATTCGCGGTTGAGACGCTGCAGTTTGCCGGTCTCAACATCTATCTTATAGTTATATCCTTCGATGCCGTACTGCAGGAGGTTTCTGAATTCCGAATTGGTTGTGAGGTAAGTGATTATTTCCATACATCTGTCGGTATTGGCGGCGTATTTACTGATGCCGAACATATACTGACCGACCGTTTCGTTAGTCGCCATGCCTTTGCCGAGGACTTTGACGACGTATTTGTCTTCCGTGTATTCGGCTATTTCATCAGCCGTGGCCGTGATGACCGCCGAAGCCCATTTGGTATTTTCGTCAACGTTTTCACCGACGTAACCGTTTCTCTTATACTGCTGCATGTATATGACGTGGTCGGTGAACTGGTATGCGGAGAGCAGGTTCTTCGGTACGGCTTTGAAGCCGGCTACCGCGGTATTGGCAACGTATGTGCCGAATATCGATTCTTCGCCGAATACCGATACGATGCCCGGAGCTGATATTTCGGAGAGAAGCGGGACCACGTCTTCTTCGCCTTCTTTGACTTTCTGCATGAAGTCTATGTACTGCGTGCCGGTGAACGTCTTTATCGTGCTCTCGTCTACGCCGTATTTTTTGAGCATCGCTTTGTCAAGAACGAGATAAGTCGACTTATCGGCGATCTGCTTGTTGGTCGGTATGGCGTACTGCGAGTTGTTTACCTTGCCGGCGAGAAGCACCGTCGGGTTGACGTACTGCTTTATCGATTTGGCGGAAAGGGAGAGCGGTTCGTCCATAGAAACGAGGAACGGTTCGCCGTCGGTGGCGTACTTTTCGTCGTTGACGTATTTATACAGATTATCGGTGCCGCAGATAAGGAATATGTCGAGCTGAGTCGGTTTGACCTCGGGATATTTCTCAACGTTTTCGTTAAGTATGTTCTTCTCGGTCTCGTACGTTTCTTCTTCGGTCTGCTCCTCGGTCTCGGGGTGCCAGATTATAAGAGAACGCGTGGTGACTTCCGCTTTGTCGGCGGCTATGAGTTTATCTATCGCCGCGATACGTTTCGACTCTTTCGCCGCGGACTGCGAGGCCGCCGCGTCGTCAGCCTTCTGCTGCTCTTCGAGCGCTATATCGGCGACGAGGTTGTCGATAACGTCGACGTACTCGGATTCTTTAAAAAGCCGCAGGACGATCTGAGTTTTGAATCTCTTTTTCGTCATGCCATTTATCGCGTCCTGGACCCTCTTAACGGCCTCCGGCGTGGTCTCGTCGCCGGTGACGCAGTAGATCGTGATCGTAAGCGGGCGTCTTGTTTCCTCCTGTTCAATCTCGCCGTCGTCAAGATTGCAGCTCGTGAGCAGACAGCTTAAGATCATTGTCAGTAACAACAATAACGCCGCAAGTTTCTTTTTCATGTGAAAAAAACCTCCTAAAAGCACCTACCGTGATCGGATAGCTATGTCATTGTACCTATTTTACATTATATAAGGCAAATTGTCAAGTATATTTTTTTAAATAAAAATACGACTGAAACGTCCGATCTGTGTTTCGGATCGGATTTCAGCCGTTTTTTATGTGCAACAGTAACTAATTGCGCTTGATAATTTTGTTGTACTTGACGGTAAATTCTACGATCTGCACATCGGCATGACCGAAAAATTGTAAAATATCACAAGAGGATCATTCGAGAAAATCTTTGAGTCTTTTCGATCTGCTCGGGTGGCGGATCTTGCGCAGCGCCTTCGCTTCGATCTGTCTTATGCGTTCTCTCGTTATATTGAACTGCTTGCCGACCTCTTCAAGCGTTCTCGGCTGACCGTCGTCAAGCCCGAAGCGGAGCCTGAGCACCTGCGCTTCACGCGAGGTGAGAGTATTGAGCACGTCGTTCAGCTGTTCGCGCAGAAGCGTCTGCGAAGCGGCGTCGACCGGCGCGGGCGAATCGTCGTCGGCTATGAAATCGCCGAGATGCGTGTCTTCCTCTTCGCCGACCGGCGTTTCGAGCGACAGCGGATCCTGCGCTACCTTCATTATTTCGTTTACCTTTTCTACGCTCATGTTGAGCTCCGCCGCTATCTCTTCGGCTGTCGGCTCTCTGCCGTTTTCCTGCACGAGCTGTCTCGAGATCTTAGATACCTTATGGATCGTCTCGACCATATGTACCGGTATCCTTATCGTTCTCGCCTGATCGGCTATCGCACGCGTTATCGCCTGCCTGATCCACCACGTGGCGTAAGTCGAAAACTTATAGCCTTTCGTGTAATCGAACTTGTCCACGGCTTTCATAAGACCGAGGTTGCCCTCCTGGATGAGATCGAGGAAGAACATGCCGTTTCTGACGTATCTTTTTGCAATGCTGACGACGAGACGGAGGTTAGAATTCACGAGCTCTTTCTTGGCGTTTCTGTCGCCGTAAGACATCCTCTCCGCGAGCTCAAGCTCTCTGTCGTGATCGAGAAGCGAGTATTTGCCTATATCGCGCAGATAAACACGCACGGGGTCGTCGATGTAAAGACCTTCCTGCGTGAGCATCTTCTCCATCTCTTCGGCGGATTCGTATTTCTCCATTTCGCGCTCGATGCCCTCCATCTCGGGGCTGTCGTCGAGAAATCCGCCTACCTCTATGCCTTCGTTCTGCAGTCTCTCATAGAACTTTTCGATCTGCTCCATGCTCATATCGAGCTCGTCGAGCGCTTCGGTTATCTCGCTGTAAGTGAGCACGCCTTTGGCTTTGCCGGTCTCGATCAGATTTTTGATTATCGCTTTCTTTTCGCTTTCCATGTATTTCTCCTCAGTCTTTCTTTTTTTTCTTCTTATTTATAATATCCTGTATATTCTCAAACGTCGCTTCCTCGTCTTTTCTGCCGGACTGACGTTTTTCGTCTCTCAAAGCCGAGGCGTACTGCAAAAACACCTCGTAACCGTTATCGTGAAGCTGTTGTCTTCCGATCATCATTTTCACCACTCTGCCGACCTCTTCGGGTGAGAGCGATTCGGATATGAGCGATACGTCGAATCTGCCGTGTTCCTTTACGCAAGCGAGCATCAGAGCGTATATCTTGCCGCCGAATCCGGTCATGAAATCGTCTTCCGAGAGCTTTTCTTCCTCTTCCGCTTTGGTCAGAAACTCGGGCGAGAGCTGCGCTATGCCGAGCAGCGCCTCTTCGGCGTAGGCCGCTTTCTGCATTCTCACCATATCGGGATTCACTCTGTCGCCGTAGCCCTCGGACGCGAGGAGCATTCGCTTATGTTCCTCCGCTTTTTTCGCTTTTTGATACGCCGCCGCTTTTTTCTCTATCATCAGAAGAAAACTGTCGCGGCTGACGTCGAGCCTTTTTGCGTATTTGACGCCGTATATCTCGCGTTCGACCGTCGTGGAAAGCGACGCTATGACGTCAGCCGTCTCTTTCGCCGCGGATACTCTCTGCTCGTCCGACTGCAGATCGTATTTGGAAAGTACCTTCTCACAGCGGAAATCGACCTGCCCGTAGCACTTCTGCAAAAGCAGCGCGAAGCCCTCTTTGCCGTATTTGCGTATGTATTCGTCGGGATCGAGCCCCTCGGGGATCTGAAGCACCTTCGTCTCGAGACCCGCGGCGGAAGTGAGAGCTATCGCCTTCTGCGTAGCGTTCTGCCCGGCGGCGTCGCCGTCGTAGCAAATCACGACCTTCGGCTTGTATTTCTTCATCAAAGACGCCTGCTCCGACGTGAAAGACGTGCCGAGCGAAGCGACCGCGGTCTGAAAACCCGCCATATGCAGCGCTATTACGTCAGTATAACCCTCGCACAGTATAAAATAGTCTTCTTTTGCGTTTTTCGCATAATTCAGCGCAAAAAGATTTTTTCTTTTGTTGAAAGCCTGCGTATCGTTCGAATTCAGATATTTCGGCTTCTCGTCGCCCATGGTCCTGCCGCCGAACGCTATTACGCTGCCCTGCGCGTCGATTATCGGAAAGATTATGCGGTTATTGAATATATCGTACCCGCCGCGGTTGCAGACGAACGCTTCATTCAGTTCTTTCGGAGAATAGCCGAGGCCCGTCAGGTAGTTGAACAGAGCCTTGCCGCCGGGCGGATTGTAACCGATGCCGAAGCGGCGGACCGCTCTCTGCAGCCCTCTTTTTTCTATATAGGCGACCGCCTGCGGATACTTGCCGCTCGCAAGCTGTTCGTGAAAATACTTCGCCGCGTCTTTGTTTATGTCGAGCGTGCGCCTTTTTTTGCTGAGCGTGCTTTTATCGTAACCGTTGTCGGGAACGGTGAGACCCGCCCGTTTTGCGAGAAATTCGACAGCCGAGGGATAATCGAGGTTTTCGGCTTTCATAATAAAGGTTATGACGTCGCCGCCCGCGCCGCAGCCGAAGCAGTAGAACGAATCGCTCCGTTCGAACACCGTGAACGACGGCGTTTTTTCGTTGTGGAAAGGACAGCACGCGACGTGGTTGGAGCCTGCGCGGCGCAGCGAAACGTAGCCGCTTATCACGTCGACCAGACTGTTTCTTCTTTTTACCTCTTCAATGAATTCGGGCGGAAACGCCATACTGCACCTATCCTTATCAAACGAAAAATTGTATTTCTATATATAATATACCGCAAAAATCACGATTTTACTCTTTTTTTGCAAAAATTTTTGTAATTTTTTCGGGAATTCGGTATTGAAATAACTTAAAAAGTATGATAGAATAATCAAAAATAATTAAACGGAGTTAAGATGTACGACATAATCATAATAGGCGGCGGCGTGGTGGGCGCGCTCTGCGCGGAGGCGCTGTCGAAATACGATGCGAAAATACTTCTGCTCGAAGCCTCGTACGACCTTGCCGCGGGCGCGACCGGAGCGAACAGCGGTATAGTCCACGCCGGCTTCGACGCGAAGACCGGTTCGCTTAAAGCAAAATTCAACGTCAGAGGCGCGGAGCTGATGCCCGCGCTCTGCAAACGTCTCGGAGCAGGTTATAAAAACAACGGATCGCTCGTGATCGGTTTTTCCGGCGACGAGGAACAGCTTGCCGAGCTTTACGCACGCGGCGTCGAAAACGGCGTGAAAGAGCTTGCTTTGCTCGGCAAAGAAGAGCTGCACAAGATCGAGCCGAACGTTTCGCCCGACGCGGTCGCGGCGCTTTACGCTCCGACGGCGGGCATAGTATGCCCGTACTCGCTCGCGATAGCGGCGGCGGGCGTCGCCATGGATAACGGGACCGAGCTCGAATACAACTGCCGCGTTACCGGTATCGAAAAAACGGAAAAGGGCTATAAAGTCGGCTGTGAAAATGGCAAATTTTTTGAAACAAAATATATAATCAACTGCGCGGGTCTTCATTCCGACGATATCGCGGCGCTCGTCGGCGACACGTCGTTTACGGTGACGCCGAGGCGCGGAGAGTATATACTGCTCGACAGAACGCAGGGCGGCACCGTTTCTCACACGGTATTCGTCTGCCCATCGGCCATGGGTAAAGGCATACTCGTCTCGCCCACGTTCGACGGCAACCTGATACTGGGTCCGACGTCGGAGAACGTAACGGACAAGGAAGACAAAAAGACGACTTACGAAGGCTTGCAGAAAGTGCTCGAAGGCGCGAGGCGCAGCGTACCGGGCGTACGCGCGGCGGCGATCACGTCGTTTACCGGGCTTCGCGCGGTCGGTTCGACCGGAGATTTCATAATCAGAAAGAGCGCGGATAACTTCCTCACGTTTGCGGGTATCGAATCTCCGGGGCTCTCGTCCGCTCCGGCTCTGGCGGAATACGCCGAGCAGACTCTTCTGTCGGACGGCGCGGTATCGAAGAAAAAAGACTGTTATAAGACAGAACGCAGACCGGCGAAATTCATGTCGGAGCTTTCGTTTGACGAAAAGAACGAATATATCAAAAAAGACCCCGCCTACGGCAGGATCGTCTGCCGCTGTGAAGAGGTGACCGAGGGCGAGATACGCGACGCGCTTATTAATAATCCGCCGGCAAAGACGCTCGACGCGGTGAAACGCAGAGTGCGCGCCGGTATGGGGCGCTGTCAGGGCGGTTTCTGCTCGCCCGTTGTGATCGGCATGATCGCGGACCGTCTCGGCATACCGTACGAACGGGTCGAAAAATGCGGCGAGGGTTCGTATATAACGACCGGCAGGACCAAGGGGGACGTAAAATGACAAAGAGAGATATAGTGATAGTCGGCGCGGGCCCCGCGGGGCTTGCCGCGGTGGTCGCGGCATACGACGCGGGCGCAACGGATATACTTCTTATAGAGCGCGACGGCAAAAAAGGCGGCATACTCAAGCAGTGCATCCACCCCGGCTTCGGTCTGCACAGGTTCGGCTGTGAGCTGACGGGTCCGGAATACGCGCAGAGATATATCGACGAGGCCGAAAAAAGAAATATCGAAACGCTGACGAACACGTTCGTCATAGATATAACGGAAGACAGAGTCGTGACGTATCAGAACGGCGACGGCATATTCAGCGTTCAGGCGGGAGCCGTTATACTCGCGATGGGCTGCCGAGAAAGACCGCGCGGCGCGCTGAACATTCCCGGCACGCGCCCGTCGGGCATCTTCTCCGCCGGTACGGCGCAGAGGCTCATAAACATCGAAGGCTACATGCCCGGCAAGAGCGTCGTGATACTCGGCTCGGGCGATATCGGGCTCATCATGGCGCGCCGTCTCACGCTCGAGGGCGCGAAGGTACACGCCGTATGCGAGATAATGCCGTATTCGGGCGGTCTTTCGAGAAACATCGAGCAGTGTCTTAACGACTTCGGCATACCGCTTCTCCTCTCTCACACCGTGACCGAGATACACGGCAAAGAACGCCTCACCGGCGTGACCGTGTCAAAGGTCGACGAACACAGAGTACCGATAAAGGGCACGGAGATATATTTCGACTGCGATACGCTTTTATTGAGCGTCGGGTTGATACCCGAAAACGAACTGACCGAAAAAGCCGGCGTCGTTATGGACAGAGTGACCGGCGGCGCCTGCGTGGACGCAAAACGGCAGACGAGCGTCGAAGGCGTATTCGCCTGCGGCAACGTACTGCACGTTCACGATCTGGTCGATTTCGTATCCTCAGAGGCGGAGCTCGCCGGCAGAAGCGCGGCTGAATACGTTCTGAGCGCGCAGCACTGCGAACGCGAGGCGATACCCGTGAAAGCGGAAGACGGTATACGCTACACCGTACCGCAGAAGGTACGCCCGGGCGACGAAGCCGAGATCTATTTCAGATTCTCCGACGTGTCGCGTAACGTCACCGTCACCGCGTACGCCGGCGATACGGCGCTTGCAAAGAAAAAAGTACCGCGCGCGGCGCCGGGCGAGATGCAGAAGATCAAAATAAAGGTGCCCGAAGGCTGCGGCAGCGTAAGGATAGGTATGAGCAAATGACAGAGCGTAAATACACCTGTATAATATGCCCTCAGGGCTGTGAGATAACGGTGACTCTCGACGGCGAAGAGATCGTTAATATCGAGGGAAACACCTGCCAGAGAGGCAAAACCTACGTTACGGAAGAGCTGACCGCGCCGATGCGCACGCTGACGACGACGGTCATGTCGGCGTCGGGCAGACCGGTACCGGTAAGGACTTCCGCGACCGTACCGAAAGAAAAACTGTTCGACTGCATGAAAGAAATAAACGCCGTGACGGCGCCGAAAGGCGTCAGACGCGGCGATATAATAATAGATAACGTTGCGGGCACCGGCGTATCCGTCGTCGCTACCGCGGACGGAGAATGATCTACAAAAGCACGTTGTTGTAAGCGTATTTCAGTATCGACAGATCGCGGCAGAACATGAATTTCTTGCCGTATTCGTCGGTCGTGTCGAGACCGTACTGCAATATCTCTATCGCTTTTTCCGGTTTCATGAACCGGAGCTCGAACCCGAGACGGCGTTCCGACGGGGAGAGGCTCGGTTTGAACCTCTCTTTGGTCGTATAAGCGAGGAACGCGGAAGTATGCTGGCAGTATTTCGTTCTTATCTTATGCTCGACGACGGTGCCGAGCTTGCAGACGATATAACTGCCGTATCCCGTCTCCTCGCGCAGTTCGCGCATCAGAGCCTCGACTTCGCTCTCGCCCTTCTCTATACCGCCGCCCGGCAGCTTGTAACAGTTGATTCGGCTCATATACATCATGGCGCAGCAGCCGTATTCGTTCAAAAACACGGCCTTCGACGCGTATCTTTTGATATTCGGCAGGTATTCTGCGTTGCAGTCGTAGAAATCGGCATCGGTGATAATCTTGTTAAGCATTTTTGACTCCCGGTGAATTCAATGACAATTATTGAACTTATTCTTATTTCATTCGGCCTTTCGGCGGACGCGTTCTCGGTCTCTTTGTGCAAAGGGCTCAAGATGGGAAAATTCAATCTCAGGCACGCGCTTATAACGGGCGGCTTTTTCGGTTTCTTTCAGGCTTTGATGCCCGTGATCGGCTGGCTGCTCGGCATGCAGTTCATCTCGTACATTGAAAAGTACGATCATATAATCGCGTTCGTCCTGCTCGCTTTCATCGGCGTCAAGATGATAATAGACGCGATAAAGGATAAAGACAAAGAAGAAGGCAGCGCCAAACTCGACATCAAAGAGCTTTTCGTAATGGCGATAGCGACGAGCATAGACGCGCTCGCCGTCGGCATAACGCTCTCGTTTGAAAGCGACCTGAACATCTTTTTCGAAGCGGCGGTGATCGGTCTGATAACGTTTTCCGTATGCGTAGCCGGTGTATTCATCGGCAACAGGTTCGGAGCAAAATTCAAAAGCAAGGCGGCGATAATCGGCGGCGCCGTACTGATACTGCTCGGCGTAAAAATACTTATCGAAGGGATACTTGCACTGTGAAAAAACCGTCTCATATACTCTGGGATTTCAACGGCACGATACTCGACGACGTGCAGATCGGCGTCAACAGTATAAACGTACTGCTTCGCAATAACGGCATCGGCAGAGTTCTCGACGCCGAGAGCTATAAAGAAGTCTTCGGCTTTCCCGTCAAAGACTACTATGAAAGAGTCGGGTTCGACTTTTCAAAAAAGAGCTTCGATATACTCGCGTACGAGTGGATCGACCTTTATAATTCGATGGTCGACGAAGCGACGCTCTGCCCGAACACCGTAAAGGCGCTCGAATACGTAAGAAGCAAAGGCGTAAGTCAGCTGATACTCACCGCGTCAAAGGTCTCGATGGTTGAAGAACAGCTTGACAAATTCGGGATAGGAGATTATTTTGAAACCATAATCGGGCAGGACAATATAAAGGCTTACGGCAAGACCGAATCGGCGCGTATGTGGTTCGATACGGTCAGACCCGAGCATGCCGTGCTTATCGGCGACACGCCGCACGACGCAGAGACCGCACAGGCGCTCGGCATCGAATGTCTGCTCGTATCGTGCGGTCATCAGAGCGAAAAACGCCTATGTAAGTACGGCAAAGTCTTCGCCGACCCTTACGAAGCCGTCAGGTATCTGCTCTGATCACTTCATCCAGTCTTTTTTATCCTTTACGTCGCCGTATATCGAAAGATACGACGCGTATCTCGATTCGGCGATCTTGCCTTCCGCGACGGCTGCTCTTATAAGACAGCCGTCTTCTTTCGTATGCGAGCATTTCGTATATTTGCATTTGCACAGATACGGCTCGAACTCGGGGAAAAGATATGGCAGCTCTTCTTTGGTGCAGAAATCGAATTTTTCAAAATCGAGCAGACTGAAGCCGGGCGTGTCGGCGATATAAGTATCCTCGTATATCTCATAAAGCGTTACGCGCCGCGTGGTGTTTTTGCCGCGGCGTATTTTTTCGCTTATCTGACCGGTCTCGCAGTGCAGATCCGGAAAAAGGCGGTTAAGGAGCGTCGATTTGCCCGCGCCGGATACTCCGCAGAAAGCGGAGAGCGCGCCCGTCTGCGATCTGATATACCCGAGCAGTCCGTCGATCCCATCGCCTGTGACGGACGATACGGCGAACGCTTCGTAACCGACGTTTTTATAAAGTTTTGTCACTTCAGCCGCTTTTTCGGGGCAAAGCTCCGATTTCGTGACGACTATGACCGGTTTGACGCCGTTTTTCTCGCAGAGCACTGTAAGCTTATCGGCGAAACCGTCCGACATATCGGGGTCCTTCACCGAAGCGACTATATAAAGTAAATCGAGGTTCGAGAGCGGCGGGCGTATCAGCTCGTTCTTTCTTTCGTCGATGCCCGATATGCAGTACGAGCCGTCGATCTTCGATACCGTGACTCTGTCGCCGCAGAGCGGCGTGACGTTTTTACTGCGGAAAACGCCGCGCGCCGGTATCTTTTTTATCATAAAACCGACGTCGTCGGCGGACGTGATACGTACGTTGTATCTGCCGCCGACGCTTGTCATTATTATGCCTTTGGATTCTTTACCGTCTGCCATACGTCAGTTACCGTCGGCTGATGTCAGCTCTTCCGTTTCTTCCGGCAGAGTTTCGACCGGTTCGGTCTCGGTCTCCGGCGGTTCGGTCTCGGGCGGACCCTTTGAGATCACTATGTCGACCTCGGTGTTGACGGCGACCTCGGTGTGAGCGATTATACTCTGTTCAAGCACGGTACCGGCGGGCGTGTCGGATTCTTCATAAGAGACGTTGCCGAGCGTGAGCCCGTTTTCGAGCAGTATCTGCCTCGCCGCCTGCGCCGATATCTCGCAGATATACGGCACGGTCGTTTTGCTCGGGGTGAAACCCTTTGAAACGTAGACGGTTATGACCTGGTTCGGCTCGACCTCGCTGCCCGCCGCCGGATCGGTCCTTATGACGTAATCGGCGGGGACGTGCTGATCTTCTTCGCGCACGGACTTGAATTCGAACTGCGCCGCGTATTCGCTTTTGACGCTGTTGAAATACTTATAGGCGAAATCCGGCAGTATCATTTTGTCGGTGCCTTTGAACACGAACAGCGTGATCGTCAGATCGGCGGTTCTGAGTTTGGTCGTGCCGGCGGGCGGATCCTGCTCGACGATCTCGTTCAGTATCCTGCCGCGGGAGCTCTGCTTTTCAATGACCGTATATCCTATCTGTTCAAGCTCCGCCTTGAGCTCGCTCGTATAGATCTCGCCGACGTACGTTTTGACGGTTATCGATTTGTTTCTGACGTTGTCGGTCTTGTCGAATATATTGCGCACGGTCAAGACGCCAATGACTATGACGACTATCAGAAGCGCGAAAAGCACGCCCATGAGTATCGGCATGACGAGACCGCCGCGCTCTCTGACTTCTTTTTTCTTCTTTTTCTTCTCTTTTTCTTTCTTCTTTTTGGCTTTTTCAGCGCGTTTCGCCGCTTTTTCGTCGACCTCGTCAGCGGGGTTTCTGAATTTTATCGCGGGATTTTCTTTCAGCGCGTTGATATGCGAGAGCATCTGCTTTGCGGAACGGAACCTGCGCTCGGGCGATTTTTCCATAGCGCGCATGATGATCTGATCGAGACCTTCGGGCATCTCGGGTTTTATCTCGCGCGGGTGCTTCGGTATGTCGTTCACGTGTTTATACGCGACCGCCACCGGCGTGTCGCCCGTGAACGGGAGCTGACCGCACGACAGCTCGTACATAAGCACGCCTACGGAATACAGATCGCTCCGCTCGTCCGCCGGGCCTTCGTTCGTCGCCTGTTCGGGCGAGATATAATTGACCGTGCCTATCGCTTTATCGGTAAGAGTGAAAGAATCGTTGTCGGGCAGTTTGGCTATGCCGAAATCGGCGACCTTGATCAGCCCGTTTTTGAGCAGCATTATGTTCTGAGGTTTTATATCGCGGTGTATGACGCCCTTGCTGTGAGCATGCTCGAGCGCGCGCAGTATCTGCTCGGTTATGTTGAGCGTTTCGCGCCACGAAAGCGTGCCGCCCTTGCGTTTCAGAAACGACTTGAGCGTTATGCCCTCGATATATTCCATTACGATATATTTCGTATTGCCCTTTACCGACACGTCGTATATGTTCACTATGTTCTCGTGAGAGAGCATCGCGACTGCTTTGGATTCGTTGATGAAGCGGCGCAGCGCCTCGGAATCTTCAGACATGTCGTTTTTGAGCATTTTGATCGCCACGGTGCGGTTCATCAGTATGTCTTCGGCTTTGAAAACTATCGCCATACCGCCCACGCCGATGACCTTTTCAATTCTGTACCTTTTGTCGAATACTCTGCCTATATATTTATCAAATGCGTCCATTCAGCCGACCCTCTCTTTCCGTTCACGATCTTACGGCGAGGATAACGGTTATGTTATCCGATCCGCCCGCTTCGTTGGCGGCGTCTACCAGCCGTCTGACTGTTGCTTTGCCGTCTTCACCGCCCGCCGAGACGATCTCGAGTATCTGCCCGTCTGAGACGGAATTCGTAAGCCCGTCTGAACACAAAAGCAGCCAGTCCGGCACGTACGCGAGACGGTATGTATCCGGTTCCGCCGTTTCTTCGGTGCCGAGGCATTTGGTAATGAGATTTTTCTGCGGGTGGTTCGCCGCTTCTTCTTTTGTTATCTGCCCGATATCGACAAGATACTGAACGTACGAATTGTCCTTGCTGATCTGGCGTATGGAGCCGGAGCCGATCTCATAGATGCGGCTGTCGCCGACGTTTATGGCGACGGTAAAACCGTCGGTCACCGCCGCGGCGACGACCGTCGTACCGAGCCCCTTCAGCGCGGGATCGCTGCTCAGCTCATAGACGGCTTCGTTTGCCGCCTCCGCCGCGTCGCAGAGCATTTTTTCGGCAAAAGTACGCGTTAACTGCCCGCCTTCTTCAAGCTCGAGTTCAATGGATCTTGCAACGCTTGACTCAAAAGTCTCGCAGGCGATGCTGCTCGCCTCCTCGCCGCCTTTCGCGCCTCCCATTCCGTCAAAAACCGCGATAACGTCCACGCCGTCAAAACACCTGATCAGAAATTTATCCTGATTGGTGGCGCGGCGTTTGCCTATATCGCTGTACCCGAAAAACTTCATATACTGTCCCTTCCGAATAATGGATTCTTTTTTATTATAACGTGCCATTAAGCACTGCGTATGAACTTTTATTAAATTTTTCTTGCGCGGAGCTGCCCGCAGGCAGCGTCGATGTCGGCGCCCATCCTTTTTCTGACGGTCGCGTTTACGCCGTTTCTTTCAAGCACGGCGGCAAAATGCTCCGTTTTTACCTTGCTGCCGCGTTTGAAGCCGCGTTCGGCGACTTCGTTCACGGGGATCAGGTTGACGTGTATCACCGTATCGGACAGGCCTTTTTTGAGCAGATCCGCAAGCGTCTGCGCGTCCTGTTCGGAATTGTTCTGCCCGTCGATCAGAGCGTACTCGAAACTGATCCTTCTGCCGGTCTTCTCATAATACTCGCGGCACGCGGCGAGCAGCTCCGCGATACAGTAAGTTTTATTGACCGGCATTATCGCGCTTCTCTGCTCGTCGGTCGGCGCGTGAAGCGATACCGAAAGCGTGACCGGCAGTCCCTCGCCGGCAAATCTCTGTATGCCGGGCACGAGGCCGCAGGTGGATAACGAAATACGGCGGCAGCTGAGATTCATTCCGTCTTCGCTGTTCAGAAGCCTTATGAACCTCACGACGTTATCGTAATTGTCGAAAGGCTCGCCCATGCCCATTATGACGACGTTCGATACCTTTTCTCCGATATCGTTCTGTGCCTCGTATATCTGCGAGAGCATCTCGGAGGCGGCAAGATTGCGCCTTCTGCCGTCGATGGTCGACGCGCAGAATTTACACCCCATTCTGCACCCGACCTGACTCGACACGCAGACCGTGTTGCCGTAATCGTGGCGCATGAACACGCTCTCTATGTACTCGCCGTCGTAACAGCGGAACAGATATTTGACCGTCCCGTCGGATGACACCTGTTTCCGTTCTATCGCCACCGTCGGTATGAGAGCCCTTTGAACAAGTTTTTCTTTCATTTTTTTGGGGATATTGCTCATCAGGTCGAGAGGGTAGCCGGAATGCAGCCATTTGTAAAGCTGTCTGCCTCGGTATCTCTCTTCGCCTATGCTCACCACGTATTCGGTCAGCTCGTCTTTGTACATGGATAATACGTCCGGTCTCATACTTACCTCACCTTTTCCATAGCCGCGATATAGAAGCCGTCTGTGCCGTCCGTGTGCGGCAGCAGAGTTTTTTCATATATCAGTCTGAAATCGTCGTTGTTTTTCAGAAAATCCCTTACGTTTTCGCCGTTCTCGTCTTTGCAGACGGTACAGGTAGAATATACCATAAGACCTCCGCGCAGCAGATACCGCGACGACGCGCTGAGTATCTCCCTCTGCGTCTGTATAAGCCTTACTCTGTCGGTAACCTCTTTATATCTCATATCCGGCTTTTTGCCGAGCACGCCGAGGCCGGAACACGGCACGTCGCAGAGCACTCTGCCGCATTTGCCGACAAGTTCTCCGTTTACCGTTTTCGCGTCGCGGCACTCCGTTTTGATCACGGTCACGCCGCAGTCTTCCGCTGTTTTTTCTATGAGTCTGAGTTTGTTTTTATGTATATCCGAAGCGTATATCACGCCTTCGTTGCCCATACATATCGCCGCCGATACGGTCTTTCCGCCGGGCGCGGCGCACACGTCGGCCACGGTCATGCCGGGCTTAGGATCGAGCGCGCTTACCGCGATCTGGCTCGCCTCGTCTTCGATATACGCAAGACCTTTTATATGTCCGAACAGCGTCTGTGAATCAGTATGCTGTGTGAGTCTTATGCCGAAGACGCTTTTCCGCGTCGGTTCACAGCCGACGCCGGCGTCGGTCAGTTTTTTTATAAGCTCTTCCCTGCTTATCCTGAGCGTATTCACGCGAAGCGTGATATACTGCGGAGCAAACAGAGAATGCAGGAATTTTTCAGTTTCGGCAAATCCGAATTCTTTCAAAAGCAGTTCCACCGTGCTTTTCAGCACGGAATATTTTACCGACAGATATTCCGCGCCGTCTTTACATTCGATCTGCGGCGCGCCGTCTTTACATATACGGCGAAGCACCGCGTTGACAAAGCCCGAAGCGGTCTTGCGTTCATATTTTTTCGCAAGCTCCGCACCTTCGTTGACCGCCGAATAATCGGGCACGCGGTCGAGATAAAGTATCTGATACGCCGATACTCTCAGAATATTTCTCATCTCGAGGCTCATATCTTCCGGCTTGCGGCTCGAATAAGCGTTTATCACGTGATCGAGAGTCAGTCTGCGTTCTGTCACGCCGTAAAACAGTTTGGTGTAAAGCGCCCTCTCGGCTCCGTCGAGGCCGAACTTTTTTATCGCGGCGTCGGCTTCGAGCGATCCGTATTTGCCTTCGCGTTCGAGTCTGCAAAGCGAGAGCACGGCGAGCTCTCTTGCCGAATAACGTCTTTTCTCTTCCGTCATTTTCTTCTCGCCCGCGAAAGATAGTACAGTATCTGGAACACCGAAGTCGCCAGCGCGCCGACGTAAGTCATCGCGGCGGCGTTCAGTACCTTTCTGACGCCTTTCAACTCTTCTTCGGTAAGCGATCCGCTCTCCGACAGTATCTTCACCGCTCTGCTGCTCGCGTTGAATTCGACCGGCAGCGTCACGAGCTGGAAGAACACGACCGCGCTGAAGCAGATTATGCCTGCGTATATGAGCGCATCGATCGACGCTATTATACCGATGAATATCAAAGGCAGCGACAGCCGCGAGCCGATATTGCAGATCTTCACCGTCGCGCTTCTGAGTTTCGCCGGTCCGTATTCTTCGGCGTACTGCGCCGCGTGACCGGCTTCGTGCGCCGCTATGCCGACGGCGGTGACGCTTCTTTTATCGTACACCGGCACCGAAAGACTTATCGTATTCGTCTCCGGGTTGAAATTGTCGGTCAGCTGACCGCTTATCGGTACGACCGATATGCCGAACGCTCCGCCGCGTGAAGCGACGAGCTTAGCCGATTCGGCGCCGGTCAGCCCTGACGACACGGTCACCGACGAATATTTCGATACCACCGATTTGAGCCTTATCTGTATGAAAAGGACGATCAGATAAGCCGGCAGCATATATATCAGATATGAAAGATAACCGCCGAGCGTATAATACGGCATTTTTTATTCTCCCGAAAGTATATCGTTTTCGTTGATCTGTCTGCCGCGTACGTAATCAGCGGCGCTCATCGCCTTTTTGCCCTCGGGTATCAGTTCCTTTATATAAAGGATCCCCGAGCCGCAGGCGACGCCTATTATTCCCCGTTTGGCGTCGGCGCATACCACGGTGCCGGGCTGCGCTTCCGCGTTTTCTTCCGAATGGTCGGTTTTTATTATGCGCAGGCCTCTTCTGCCCTTCTGACCGTACTGTATACAGCCGCATACGAGGTACGGGTATACGCCGCGTATGAGATCGTGAAGTTCTTTTGCGGATCTGCCGAAATCGAGTATCAGCTCGCTTTTGTCGATCTTATTTGCGTAGGTCGCCTTTTCGTGATCCTGTTTTTCGTACTGTGCCGTACCGTCTTTTATTTTCGGCAGAGTCTTCAGAAGCAGCTCCGCTCCGACCTCTCCCATAACGTCGAACAGCCCGCCGCAGTTTATATCGTCCGGCAGCGGTATCTCCGCTTTGGCGATCATATCGCCGGTATCGCACCCCTCGTCCATACGCATTACCGTTATACCGGTGACGGTTCTGCCGTCGATTATGCTTCTCTGTACCGGCGCGGCGCCTCTGTATTCGGGCAGAAGCGACCCGTGTACGTTGATACATCCGAGGCGCGGTATATCGAGTATCGGTTTCGGCAGTATCAGCCCGTACGCCGCGGTTATTATCATATCGGGCGCGAAGCTCAGCACCGTTTCTTTCGCCTCGTCGTTACGAAGCGACGTCGGCTGGAACACCGGTATGCCGTGCGCCTCGGCGTATTCCTTTACGGGGGGCTTTGACATCTGATAGCCCCTGCCCTTCGGTTTATCCTGCCTTGTGAACACGGCGACTACGTTCTCGCCGGACGCGACAAGCGCGTCGAGTATCTTTTCGGCAAATTCGGGCGTGCCGAAAAACATTATTCTCTCATTCATATCGTCAACCGATCTCGTCCTGCGAGAGCATCCTCACGGCTTTGTCGTAAAACAGCTTGCCGTCGAGATGATCCGTCTCGTGACAGATCGCGCGGGCGAGAAGTCCTTCGCCTTCAAGCTCGAATTCATTGCCGTTTCTGTCGAGCGCTCTGACCGTGACCTTTGCCGGTCTGTCGGTCACGCCCCATTTGCCCGGTACGGAAAGACAGCCCTCGACCTCGTTCTGTCTGCCCTCCGTCTTTATTATGACGGGATTTATCAGTTCTATGAGCTCTCCCTCTTCGACTTCTATTATGGCGATGCGGCGGAGCACGCCGACCTGCGGAGCGGCAAGGCCTACGCCCTCGGCTTTGTGCAGAGTATCGGCCATATCGTCGAGCAGTCGGAGCGTTCTGTCTGTTATCACCGCTACGGGTTTGCATTTTTTACGGAGTATCTCGTCTCCGTCTTTGACTATATTGAGGATCGCCATTTTTATGACCTCCTTACATCTGGTTCGGGTTTATATCCGCCGACACGGTGACCCGGCGCGGATATTTGTTTATGAAATTCTTCATCAGCGCGGATATGACCGCGCGGGATTTTTTGTTCGATCTGAATTTGCACAGTATCTGCATACGGCAGATGCCGTTCAATCTGTATATCTGCATCTCGCACGGACCGTAGATCAGCATTTTGACGTCGGTGTGACCGTTTTTCAGATCGTCGTCGAGCATCTTTCTGAAATCCGCCGCCGATCTTCTGAGCAGTTCCTCGTCGTCGGATGAAAACGACAGTAAAAGCAGATCGCAGAAAGGCGGGAAAAGCAGAGCCTCTCTCATCTTTATCTCGCCTGCGTAGAACCGTTCGTAATCCTGCGCTTTGGCGTAAGCGATCACCTCGTGATCGGGGTTGAACGTCTGTATCACGGCGACGCCGGGCTTATCGGCGCGCCCCGCCCTGCCTATGACCTGAGTCAGAAGCGAAAACGTTCTCTCCTGCGCCTGATAGTCGTCTATATAAAGCGAATTGTCAGCCATCACGACGCCGACGAGCGTCACGTCCGGAAAATCGTGGCCTTTCGTCACCATCTGCGTGCCGAGCAGTACGTCCGCCCTGTGAGCTCTGAAATCGTTCAGTATCCTGCCGTAAGCGCTTTTCGACGACGTGGTATCCGCGTCCATACGGAGCACCGCCGCGTCCGGCAGGATGAGCGACAGCTCCTCGTCTATCTTCTGCGTGCCGAAGCCGATATAGCCTATATGCGGCGAGCCGCATTTCGGGCACGTCTGCGGTTCGGGCAGTCTGTATCCGCAGTAATGGCACATCAGATAACCTAAATTATCTTTTCTTTTGTGGTACGTGAGCGATACGTCGCAGTGCGGACACATTATGACCTCGCCGCACATTTTGCACGACAGATATCTGTTATATCCGCGGCGGTTCAGAAACAGTACGCTTTGATTTCCGTCCGCCGTATTTTCTTCAAGCAGTCTCTGCAGTACCGAGCCGATCGGTCCGACTCTGCCTTCCGCGGCGTCTTTTCTCAGGTCGGCTACGACCACCTCGGGCAGTCTTGCCTTGCCGTAACGGCTGCAGAGCTTGATCAGCTTATATTTGCCTGTCGAAGCCAGATAATAGCTCTCGACAGAAGGCGTCGCCGACGATAAGAGCATGACCGCGTTTTCTTTCGCGCATCTGTACCTTGCGACGTCTTTCGCGCGGTATTTGGGCGACGAATCGGATTTGTACGTATGCTCCTGCTCCTCGTCGATCACGAAAAGTCCGAGATCGGGTATCGGCGCGAATGAAGCCGAGCGCGTGCCTATGACCATATCGACCTCACCGCGTCTGATCCTCTTCCAGGCGTCGAGCCGCTCACCTTCCGAAAGCGACGAATGAAGCACCGCGATCCTGTCGCCGTAGTATGAACTGAATATGCGCACCGACTGCGGCGTGAGTGATATCTCGGGTACGAGCATAATGACTTTTTTGCCGGACGCGATGACGCTGTCGCAGACCGATTTTATCACGAGCGTCTTGCCGGAACCGGTCACTCCGAAAAGCAGAGCCGCCGCCGGTTCGTTCTTTCTGCAAAGAGCCGTGACCTCATCGCAGGCTTTCTGCTGTTCGGGCGTAAGGTCGACTTTGCGTTTTGCCTTTTCGGTCAGATACGGCGTTCTGTATTTTTCGACTTTATCGACCGATACGATACCGCGTTCGAGCAGAGTTTTCAGCGCCGCCGGGCTGACGCCGGTCTTTTCGCAGAGGACCGTTTTTTCGGTTTTGCCGAACTCTGAAAGATAACCGATCGCCGCGTTCATCTTAGGGCTTTTCGTCTTCGCGTCGGGCAGAAGACACGTATAAAACTCGTCGTACGCGACGTTTTTGTTCTCTTCGGCGACGGCGACCGAACGCAGATATCCGTTTCTGCACAGATACCGTAAAGCGTCCGCGGCGGAGGGGCCGAATTCGGCGACCATTGCCTGCTTCGTAACACCGGGATTCGACGCGGCGTACGCATAGACCGCGGTGACCTTGCTGTTAAGATCCGTCGGTATTTTATCCGTCGGTTCGTAATACTCTTTGAGCGTGCCGAGTATCGCCGTCGGGAACACCGCCCGCACCGCGTCGCCGAACGAGCAAAGCGTCGTCTCTTCTATATATTCAGCGAGGCCGAGCATGACCGGTGTGAGAGAATACTCTCTTTTGTAGATGTAATCGACCTGCTTATAAGTGATATCCGAGTCGGTCTCTTCGTGAATCGCGGTCACAACTCCGAAGGTCACTTTATTGGAAGATCCGAGCGGGACCGTGACGAACGCGCCGACAAAACAGTCGTCGGGTACGATATAGTCGTATCCGTTAGGGACGTTGAACGGAAGCGACAGAAGCTTTACCGTGGCAAATCTCATTATTTGGGTCTTGTTTCCTCAACTATACGGTATTCTCCGTCGTAAAGCATTTTTATGGCGTTCTTGACGGCTTTTTCATCGCGCAGCTCCTGTCTGATCATCGAAGCGAGCGGTTTGTCGGTCTCTTTGTTCGTGATCTTTTTCTCGGCTTCTTCTCTCTCGGCGACGTATTCGTCGGTGACGATATGAGCGCATTTCGCCGTGGCTATAACGAGCTCGTAGCGGTTATAGGTATTGTTTTTAGTGAGTTCTTCGATTGACGGTTTGATCATTTTTTCTTCTCCTTAATTCAATAAAAAGTTTACCGGAAAATCCGAATTGTTTTTCGTTCTGTATTTCTGTGTTTCCGCTATCACCTCAAGCTGGCGCACGCATTCGTCGATGCAGCCGTCGGCGTTCAGGATAAAGTAATCGTAATTCATAAAGTATTCGATCTCGTTGCGGGCTTTCGCAAGACGTCTCTGCACGGACTCCTCGCGTTCGGTCCCTCTGCCGCGCAGACGGCTTTCGAGCACCGAAAACGACGGCGGCAGGAGCATAACGAGAACGGCGTTCTCGTCTTTCGCGCGCACCTGCATCGCTCCCTGCACCTCGATCTCGAGCACGACGTTTATGCCGCGATCCGTATACGGTACGAGCTGCGATATCGGCGTGCCGTAATAATTTCCGGCGTATTCGGCAAATTCATAGTATTTGCCCGCCGCTATCCCCTCGCGGAATTCTTCTACGGTGACGAAGCCGTAGTCGACGCCGTCCTTCTCGCCCGGTCTCGGTTTTCGCGTTGTATCGGATATCGAATAGCGAAAATCCGGATTTCTCGCGATCAGCCTTTCCCTTACCGTGCTTTTGCCCGAGCCCGCGGGACCCGATAAAACTATAACGCTGCCTTTTGCCATGATCATTCCTCCGCTAATTTTTCGGAAAGCGCTTCGGAATCGGCGGCGCAGAGTATCACGTGGTCGCTGTCCGTCACTATGACCGCTTTCGTTTTTTTGCCGCAGGTCACGTCGATCAGCCTGCCGGCGTCCTTTGCGTCGGCGATCATTCTCTTGACCGGCGCCGATTCCGGCGCGCAGAGCGCGACGATCCTCTCGGCTGACACCATGCTGCCGTAACCAATGTTTAAGAATTTCATACTATTCTCCTATTCGAGATTCTGTATCTGTTCTCTGATTTTTTCGATCTCGTGCTTGAGTGACACGACGAAGCCGGTGATGACCGTGTTCTGCGCTTTCGAACCGGTAGTATTGGCTTCACGGTTCATTTCCTGACACCAGAAATCGAGCGTGCGCCCGACGGGGCCGTCGCCGTCTAATATGCCCGTAAACGTATTGACGTGCGAGCGGAGGCGTACGAGCTCTTCGTCCACCGCGACTCTGTCCGCGAATATCGCGCATTCGGTGAGTATCCTCGCCTCGTCGGCGGCGACGCCGGTATCGGCGAGCACTTCGGTGAGCTTTTTATACAGGCGTTTTTCGTATTCCTTTACCGCCTCGCCCGAATTCTCGTCGATCCGCGCTACGAGCTCCGAAACGGTGCCGAGCTTGGCTTTCAGGTCGGCGACGAGGCGCGCGCCTTCGTTTTCTCTCGCGGTATTGAACGCATTTATCGCCGCTTCAAGCACGGTCTTTATTCTCGCCCAGTCGGCTTCGAGATCGTCTTCTTTTTTGACGGTCGTAAAAACGTCTTTATTCGCGGCGACAGACATGGTCGTTATATCGTCGTGAAGACCGAATTCGTCGCGCAGTTTTTTGAGCGCTTCGATATACTGCGCCGCATAGCCGATATCCACCGTTATCTCGTCTTCTGAATTCAAAAGCGACGTCACCGAGACGTAAACGTCTACTTTGCCGCGGTTGACGCCGAGCGACTGCAAAAGCGGCTTTACTCTCTCTTCGGCAAACGAATACGCGCGCGGCAGTTTGACCGAGACGTCGAGTATTTTATTGTTCACGCTCTTCACCTCGGCGGTGATATCGTACCCGTCTATCTGCTCTCTTGCGCGCCCGTAACCGGTCATACTTCTTATCATAGCAAAAACCATCCGATGATCATATAGTAATACATTTTATATTTTATCACAAATAAATAAAAAAGTCAACTTTTTTTATATTGTTTTTTTAAAGTATTTACTCTGCTTTCATATTTTTTGCCGAAATAAAAGCAATTTTTTTGAAAAACCCTATTGACAAAACATTTTTGATGTGGTATAATGCCATTCGTCCGCCGGAAGCGGAATGAAATGTGGCGGAATAGCTCAGTTGGCTAGAGCAACCGGTTCATACCCGGTAGGTCGTGGGTTCAAGTCCAACTTCCGCTACCATACGGCCCGTTGGTCAAGTGGTTAAGACACGGCCCTTTCACGGCTGTAACAGCAGTTCGAATCTGCTACGGGTCACCAACAAAGAACCGTCTTTTGGTATACCAAAAGACGGTTCTTTGAATGAAGCGCGTCTGCGATGCATGAAAAATGAAGCAGGGCTTCGCCCTATGAAGCGTGCCCGCGGCACACGGAGAGGAGCGTATGCGCTTCGCTTCATTAGTGAGCGGAGCGAACGTCTTCATTTACAACGCGCAAAAGGCGCGACTTTACTCTTGAAAAATTCACATTTTTCGAGTTTAATTATGAAAAGAGCTGGACAAATCGGGATTTGCAGAGGAAAATCCATTACAAAACAGAAATATAGAACAAAGCGGAGAATAAGGAATGATATACGAATTAAACGAACCGTCAATAGCTGCTCCCCTTTTTGCAAACTGGCAGGATCCGGACGCCGGT
>JAEEGL017243768.1_pt1 | contig 28649 bp, 26 predicted proteins | sample 9134231 | NCBI WGS metagenome assembly JAEEGL01 (sample SAMN16246548, study PRJNA631951) | gut metagenome | biome: gut microbiome; feature: rumen; material: fiber-attached | host: Bos | place: Iran: Karaj | collected 2018-10 | reverse complement strand
TTATAACACCTTCCCTATATTTTTTATTTTTTGTTTTCTACGTAATTCTTATAAAGCTCTTTTCTATCCAAATTATAGATTTTAGCAACTTCCTTAATAGCGTCAATAGGCTTATAGCCTAAGCTAATTAATTCGTCAATCTTCTTATATGGATCATCTAGAACTTCCTTTTCGTCCTTATATCCTTCTACAATTAGAACTATTTCACCCTTAATATTTTCTTCTTTTAATAATTCAGAAATTGTACCACTTAGGTATTCTTCAAATGTTTTAGTAAGCTCTCTTGCTAAAACTATATATCTATCTCCAAATACCTCAAGCATGTCAGATAAGGTTTCATAAATTCTATGAGGGGCTTCATAAAAGATTAACGTATGATTAACATATTTTAAATCATCTAATTCTTTAATTCTTTTTGTTTTTTTAGAGTCTAAAAAGCCATAAAAGGTATATGGCATAGGGGCAATGCCAGAAGCAACTAATGCTGAAATACCAGCTGAGGCACCAGGAATAGTTGAGCAAGGTAAGCCTTGCTTTCTTGCTTCTTGTACAATCTTAAAGCCAGGGTCAGAAATAACAGGTAAGCCAGCATCAGAGATGATAGCTACATTAAGGCCTTCCTTTAATTTTGAAATAACCTCATCTGTTTTTGTTTCCTGGTTAAATTCATGATAGGTTTCAAGTCTTGTTTTAATACCAAAATGGTTTAATAAAACAATAGAATTTCTTGTATCTTCTGCATAGATAATATCAACACTTTTTAAAATCTCAATTGCACGATAAGTAATATCTGATAAATTACCAATAGGTGTTGCTACTAAATATAAGATACCTCTATCATTTTTAAAGCTTCTTGTACGCATTAATTTTTAATGATTCTAATGCCCTTTTCTCTTAGATCTCTATTTGCATATACTAAAGAAATTAATTCACGCTTCTTTTCGTCAGAAATATTGAATTTTTTCTTAATATCCTCTAAGAATAATAATTCAGAAGTATTGTATAAATCATCTTCCATTGTGATTATTACTAAGTTTAAATAAACAATATTTTTAACTACTTGGTTGCTTTCTTCAAAGAACTTTACAGTATTATCGATTGTATCAGCGAATCTGAATGTGAATTCATCCTTAACTGGTTCAAGCTCACTGATCATTTTCTTTAATACTTTCTTTTCAACCTCTGTTGGTTCGCCATCAATATCAACCATATAGATAGCAAGGTCTAGGAACTTTAGCATTTCCTTTCTATTTAAAAAACTTAAAAACATAAACTCATCCTCCCTATTCGAAATTGTATATTTTTAAAATCTCTTTTGTCCATTTCAAATCCTCTCCATAAACGAAGATAGGCTCTAAGACTTTTAAACCAGGGGCTCCATCCTTTACACCTTCGATTAAGATGTGATTACATTCACTACCAACCTTAGGATAAATGAATTGAAGTCTTTTTGGTTCTATTTTATATTTTCTAAAGGTATCAATTATTTCTACCAATCTTGTTGGTCTATGAACCATCGCAAATGAACCCTTAGAATTTAATAAAATTGATGCTTCCTTAACTATATCATCTAATGTAGCTAGGATTTCGTGTCTTGCAATTGCCTTTTTATCGTTAGGATTAATATTATGATCTCCTATTTTGAAAAATGGTGGATTACAAGTTACTAAATCAAATTTGGATTTACCAATTTTATTACTAATATTAATTAAATTATCATTAAATACTTCTATTTGATTTCCTAATTTATTTTCTTCAATTGATTTAATAGCTAAATCATATGAATTTTTTTGTACCTCAACTCCAACTATTTTAGCTTTACTTCTTAAAGTTAAATATAGAGGAATTGGTGCATTTCCTGTACATAAATCACAGATATTATTAACCTTTTTTGTAATTGTTGCAAAGTTTGCTAAAAGCATTGAATCAATTGAGAAATTAAAGGCATCTGTATCCTGATAAATTTTTAAAAGAGGTCTACCAAGTAGCTCATTACAAACCAAAGGCATCGTCTAATTCCTCTTTTTTAGGTTGATTTCCACTAACCTTTTTTCTAACTAATGTAACATCATCAAGCTTTAAATATCCAAATGTTGCTTCCTCATCTAAATATTTAACCTTAATGTTTCTATTTAAGATATCACAGCTTAATACCTTAGCCTCTCCCTTTTCAGTCATAACTATATCACCTACATCAGGAGCACCACGTCTTAATTCTGTATATGTATCATTTTCATAGCTAATACAGCATAATAGCTTTCCACAATTACCACTAATCTTAATTGGATTAAGTGATAAGTTTTGGTTCTTAGCCATTTTAACAGTTACATTATCAAATTCAGTTATAAATGTTTGGCAGCAAACAACAAGTCCACAAGGACCAACACCACCAAATACCTTAGCACCATCACGAGAACCAACCTGTCTTAATTCGATTCTTGTATGATATTCATCAGCTAAATTTTTAACTAGCTCTCTAAAATCAATTCTTCCTTCTGCTTCAAAATAAATAATTAGCTTTGAGCAATCTAGAGTATATTCACACTCTAATACCTTCATCTCTAAATTATTCTTTTTAGCAAATTCCTTTGTTTTTTCTAAAACCTGAGGCTCTAATGATTTATTGTGGTTATATTGTCTAAAATCATCCTTAGATGCAATTCTTACAATATCCTTTAATTCAGATGTTAATTCCTTTTCATCTAAATCAAATACCTCACCAAAACAAAAGCCTAGCTCTGTACCTCTTATTGTATTTACAATAACAGCAGTTTTATCCTTTACCTGGTATTTACCAACACCGAAGAAATATTTTTTTCCTAGAGGCTTAAATTGAACTCTAATTACGTTCATATTGTGCCCACCTTAATCTTAAAAATCCATTATTACTAGCTCATAAAAAATATTTTTTGGAGTCACATTATATTTAAGCTTATTGAATAAGCCTAACACATTATTTAAATTATCTTTTAAACTAGTTGTCTTGTTTTTACTATACCCTTTAATTTTATCATAGATAGGCTCTAAAATCAAACTATCGGATGAATCAGTAAGACGTATAGAATCCTCTAAAAAGGCTAATATCCATTTTAATAGCATTGTTAAATTTGATGGTTCTGAAAAGAAATATTGATTATTTAAAAAATATACAACCTTTTCCTTATCTGTTTTCAAATTTAATAGCTCTAAGAATAGCTCCTTAGCATTTAAAAATTCATGAGTTTTAATCTTTTCCTTAGCATCATTAACATTATTTGTTAAAAGTGCACCTAAGATTGCATCTAGCTCTTCTATTCCATCTTCAACAATTGCGGCCTTTTCATTTTCAAAAGGGATTGAGCTAAAGTGAATAAGTGAGCATCTAGATATAATAGTAGATACTACATTAGAAGGCTCTGTTGCTAAAAAGATACCTATTGTTTGTTCTTTATTTTGAGGCTCTTCAATAAACTTTAATAAGCTATTTTGAGCGGCTACAGATGCTGTATCTATTCCATCAACAATATAAATTCTAGGTCCCTCTACTAAGCTTGTTTTAGAATATTCATCCTGAAGCTTAGAGATTTGTTCTTTTGAAATAACAGTTTTGTTACTATCAATACCTATATAATTTACATTCATATGATTTCCATCTAGGATAGATTTAACATCTGCTGATTCATAATCTATATCATCTGTCTTACTGTATAAAAGGCATGATAATGCGTAAGCCATATCCTTTTTTCCTACACCATTATCACCATAAAATAGATAAGCGTGAGATAATCTATTATTAATTTTAGATTGCTTTAATGTATTAAAAATCATTGGCTGATTCTTAATAGCTAAATCGATATTAACCATATTTTATCCTCCTACTATCCACCTCAATTATATCATTTTAAGATCTATTATTCTATAATAGATATTTCAAAAATGAACAAAAGTAAAAGTATAGGACAACTCCTATACTTTCGCTATTTCATTCTTATTTATTTTTATCTTTAATGAATATTTTTTCAAATTCTTCTACAGGCATAGGCTTATAAAAATAATATCCTTGCATTTGAGAGCATCCCTCTTTTAATAAGAAATCAGCTTGCTCTTTAGTTTCTACACCCTCAGCAATTGTTTTAACCTTAAGTAAATTTAGCATTTTAATCATTGAGCTTATAATAATTTTACTCTTTAGAAGATCTCCTGATGATGTTAAGAAATGTAGGTCTAGCTTAATTCTATCAACAGGTACTTCTTTTAGCATATTAAGTGATGAATAGCCTGAACCAAAATCATCCATTTCAACCTGGAAGCCAAGGCTTCTTAGCTTATTTGTTGCCTCAATTTGATTTTTAGGATTTTCAACATAGGCACTTTCAGTTATTTCAATTCTTAGCTGATCAGTTGTTAAATTATATTTTTTAATTAAATTCATAAATATTTCAGATATATCATTATCCTCTTTAATATCACATCTTGAAACATTTACTGATACATAATTATGGTAGCCTAATTCGTTCCAGCGTGCTAGATCCTGGCAAGCTCTTTCCCAAACGAATGAATCTAGCTTATAAATTAATCCAGTTTCTTCTAAAATAGGAATGAAATAAGCTGGAGGTAGGAAGCCTTGCTTTTCATGCTTCCAACGAACAAGTGCCTCAGCTCCAGTGATTATACCTTTTTCATAATCAACCTGTGGCTGATACCAAACATGAATGCCACCATTTTCTATCGCAAGAGGGATATAATTAATAACCTCAGCAGTTTGCTTACCCTTTTCCCATTGATCCTGGTTATAGAATTCATAGCCTTCATTTTGTTTTTCACGGACATTCTTTTCTGCTAGATGAGCATAGTCCATCATTCTATCTATATTAATATCCTTATAATCATTTGATGTTAATACATAAATACCATAGCATAATAAAACTCTTTCATCCTTACCACGATCGATAAAGTAATTCTTAACAGGATCAAATGCGTGTAAATAATCACTATGCATTCTTTCTCCACCTGAATTACGATATAAAATTACAAATCGGTCAGCTGTAACACGAGCAACAGCCTCTTCATCGGTTGCAAGTAGCTTAATATTATTAGCTAAGAATTTTAATAAGTCATCACCTGATGATTTTCCTAAGCCATCATTGATATATTTAAAGTTCTTTATATTTACATAAATTAATAGATATGGAATATTAGAATGCTCCTCTAGTAATTTCTTTGCTTTCTTTTTAAATCCTTCTAAGCTTAATATTCCTGTTAAAGGATCATTATCTATTAGCATTTGAAGCTTCTTTTCATGGGCATGCTTTAAAGTCTTAACACGCATTGCCGCAATTACTATTAATGCTAAGATTAGTAAGAAGATTAATAGTAAATATACACCATATTTATATATGTAATCTCCAAAATCATATTGATAAAGGCTTCTAGATGTGTAATCTAAAGTTATTGCCCGTCTTTGGGTATCATTTATTTTTAAAATACCTTCGTTTAAATGGGCAATTAGCTCTCTACTTTTTTCTGTATCTAAGGCTCCCACCTTAAAATTCATAGAAAACATTTCATCAGTTTGAACCTTTAAATCCTGATATGATGGCTTTTGTAAAACATAGCTCCATACATAAGAATTATGTAAAAGGGCATCTACCTTATTCTTACGTAATGCTTTAATTGAATCTTCCATTGTATCAAAAAATGAAATTTGCATTCCAGAATACAATTCTTTTACTGTATCTCCAACACCAGCTTGAGATTTAAGCATACCAACATGAATTTCATTTAGCTGTGGAAAATTAACATTTCCCCTTGTAACTAATGTAAAAGGTGTTTCAAAGAGGTTTTCTGATACTATAGTAGATTTTCCTTGGGCGCTTTTAATCGCGCTTCCAAAAGGCATAATTAAATCATATTCAGAATTATCTAATGCTTCTTTTAAAGTAGTTTCCTTAATCGCCTTAAATTTTAATTTATATCCAGAATTTGAGGCAGCAATCTTAAGTAGATCAACACCAATGCCTGTTATTTCTTTTGACTCATTATCAACATAAATAATAGGGCATCTATCAACAGGTACGCCAACTATTAACTCATTATTATCTTCTGCCTTAACTTTAACAAAAGAAAAAGAAAGAATTATAATGATACATAATATAGGCATAAATAGCCAAAATATTATTTTCTTTTCTTTCATGACTAAGCACCGCCTTTCATAAAAGATTAATTTAACTGTATCAAAAGCTTCTTTCTTTTTATCCCTGTATAAAAAGTTATCTATTATTATTTAGTATAACATTAATTTTAAAAAAATACTAGTATATGAAAAAATGTTGGTTTAACCCAACATTCTTTTTCTCTTAAACTAAAAGTGAACCCTTTTGCATACAAGCTCTTGCTCCACAAATATTTGCATCAGATAAAATATTAACTAATTCTTCTTTTTTAATATTATTAAAATCTAATTCATCAACATGCTTTAAAATGCTTGCATAAAAGGCATCGCCTGCACCTGTTGTATCAACCGCCTTAATTTTCATTGTAGGTACTGCCTCTGTCATTCCTTTAAAGTAAAATCTAGAACCCTTACTACCTAATGTAACTAATACTAATTGATTATCTAGTGTTATCTTTTTAATTCCTAAATCTAAATCATCTAATCCAGATAATAATTTAACCTCATCTTCTGATAATTTTACAATATCAGCTTTTTTTAGATAGGTTAATGAAATATTAATTGCTTCTTCCTTAGAATTAAAAATATCATCTCTATAATTAACATCAAATGATAATAATTTATTATATTTTTTTGTTAATCTTACTACCTCATCAGCGGTTTTAATCCCTTCCTTTTCAGAAAGCATTAATGATCCTAAATGAATGATATTAGCATCCTTTATTTTTTCTAATGATTCCATTTTTATTTGATAATCAGCTGTATTTTTTCTATTAAATGAAAAGCTTCTTTCTCCATCAGCTGAATTTGCCACAAAGGCAAGTGTTGTATTATGCTCATTATCTAAATAAATATCTTGATATTCTAAATTTAGCTTATCAACAAAGCTTTTTAAAAAATGTCCCATTAAATCATTGCCAACAGAGCCAATAAATCCAGCTTTTCCACCTAATCTATTAATTCCTGCACATACATTAAATGGAGCACCACCAGGATAACGCTCAAATGATGTAACACCATTTTTTTCATTTCCAATCATATCAACTAATATCTCGCCGATACATAAAATCATTTTAACACCTTATTTCACTAAAATATTATATTTCTCTAAATTTATAAATTTAGCTTTAGAATTACTACAAGAAGCTAAAGCTAATAATAATCCTAAAAATATAAATTTAGTCTTCCTTACGTTTCTTTTCATTTATCTTATCCTTTATTATAGATATTAAACCTTTTTTCTTTTCTTCTTTAACTATTTCAATATTATCCTCATCCATTTGCTTAACTACTTCAACCTCTTCATATTCATTATAATTTTCATTGATTGCCTTAGTTGTTGTTTCATTAAAGAAGATTGTAAAATCAGGATTTATAGCAACCTTAACATTTGAATTTTGAGTAATGTTATTAATGCTTGATGTTTTTAAAACAACCTTATTTTTACCAACACTACCATGAACACAAATAATATCTCCTAATAATTCAACAATATTTGCTTTATATTCAAATGAATAATCCTTATATTTTTCAAATTTTTCATTTGCTTCATAAATTAAATTTTCTGGTCTAATACCATAAACAATTCTTTTTCCAACATAATTTTTTAATAATTTTTGTTGTTTTTCTGTTAAAGCAATTTCAAAATCTGTATCATCAATTTTAAATGTCTTTTTTTCTGTTATATAGCCATGTAAGAAATTCATTGCAGGTGTTCCAATAAATCCAGCAACAAACATATTAGCTGGGTTTCTATAAATTTCATTAGGTGCACCTATTTGTTGAATATAGCCATCCTTCATAACAACAATTCTTGATGCCATAGTCATTGCTTCAACCTGATCGTGAGTTACATAAATAGTTGTTGCACCTACCTCTTCATGGATACGAACGATTTCACTTCTCATCGCAACTCTAAGCTTTGCATCTAGATTAGATAATGGTTCATCCATTAAGAATACCTTTGGCTTTCTTACAATTGCACGACCTAAGGCAACTCTTTGTCTTTGACCACCTGATAAAGCACGTGGTCTTCTTTCTAAATATGGAGTAAGCTTTAAAATTTTAGCAGCTTCCTTTACTCTTGAATCAATTTCTTCTTTGCTTACCTTTCTAAGCTTTAAAGCATATGACATATTTTTATAAACAGTCATTTGTGGATATAATGCATAGCTTTGGAATACCATTGCGATATCTCTATCCTTAGGTGATACATTATTGATTATTTTTCCATCAATATATAAATCTCCATTAGATATTTCTTCTAAGCCTGCAATCATACGTAATGTAGTTGATTTACCACATCCTGATGGTCCTACAAAAACTATGAATTCCTTATCTTTAATATCAATAGAAAAATCATGAACAGCATGAACTCCTCCATCATATATTTTATTTACTTTAACTAATCTTACAGTAGACATTTTATATCCTCCTACTCAAAAAACTTAATGTTTGTGAATTTCGCATCTGATTTATTGACAAAAAAGCTAAAAGAATTTTTTGGCATATCATAAAATCTTGTTGTTAATGCTATTTCACTATTTATATATGTTTCGATGATTTGTCCATCAATAATAATTTCAATATGAATATTCTTATTTTCATATTTATATGGAACATATACATCTATTTTACCTAAATCATCTATGGTTAAAGCATTTGCATATCCTAACACATAATTTGTATCTAAATTGAATAATAATACCTCATTTGAAATATTATCATTAGCTATTGTGTTAAAGCTTAAGCCAAGTGATCCAGATTTATTTTCAAATTCAATATCAAAGCTTATTCTAGTTATATTTTTAGATAAGCTCTCTAAAACATAAGCCTTCATTTCATTTTTATTAAAATTCATTTTTGAAATTGGGCTACCGTCCTTTAATTTATATGACACTTGAGTATTTAATTTATCCTTAACTGAATCAATTAATTTAGAATTTAATGTTCCATCTTCCTTTTGAGTAAGCTCATGGACTACTAAATTTCCGCCCCAGTCAAATCCTCCTGTATCATATTCACCAATACGAGTTGCACACCATCCAAACATATAAAGCTTAGAAAGATCCTTTTCAATTCTTCCTGCATATAAGCCTTCTCCATCAACAAAATCAACTGAAGGCTTAATCCAAGAATCATTTAAATTCTTTTTATATCTATAATGTGTTACTCTTGTTGAGCCTTGTTCTGAAAAGCTCAAATAATAATAATCATTAAATTTGATAAAGGTAGGACATTCCATATTATATGTACCGCTATCATTTTTAAAGAAAATATCCTTATAATTCCATTTCTTTAAATCAGTGCTTGTATATTCTTTAATGACGCCCGTACCTTTATCCCTTGTAGTTATTAGCATATGGTATATATCATCTTCACCATAATAAACATATGGATCTCTAAAATCATTATTGTTTCCATAAAAACCATCCTCAGGATGCTTATCCCAATGGATTTTATCAGTGCTTGTTGCGTGTTGGATTATTTCAAAATAAGGTAATCCTACATCCTTTCTTGAATTATGACCAGTATAATAACAGTGATATAATCCGCTCTTATCCTTTATAACACTTCCTGTGCCTAAGGCAAAATCAGGAGAATCTAAGGAATTAGAAAATGGAATAACCTCACCATAATCCTCATAATTAACAAAATCATTTGTAGTCATTAAGGCAAATGGATGATAACCTAAATTAGTATTTCTTCCATCCTGTAAATAAAATATATTCATTTTTCCATCATCATAAAATGGCATTGGATCTCCAACATATCCTATAACAGATTTTGGAGAAACTTTAATATTTTCTTGGTCTACCTTACCTTTTTCCATTAATTTGTCCACACCATTACAGCTTACTAGTGCTAAAGCACCAATAAGTCCTAAAAACAAGCTTCTGATTTTTTTCATAAAACCATCCCTAACGATTAATATTGTTAATAATTAATTCTAGATTTCCATCTTCAATTATTTCATAATCTGTATCTAAATAAATACGACTACTTATTACAAATTCACCATCGTTTACAAAAACCTCAACTGATGAACTATCTAATAATATTTCTAATTTTGTTAAAGTATAGCCATGATCTGTTTTTCTAATTTTATTATACAAATTATTAGCACTTACAGTATCTAATGTTATAGCTTCTTTATTTCCAGAAATAGAAAAGAATCCATTTTTAGCTTTAAAAGTAACATTGAAGCTACCAAAAGCCTTTAAATCTATATGTGCAACACGGCTTACCTTATTTCCTGTTACAGGAACATAATAGTCCTTTAAGCTTACTGGATGTTGATATATTCTATTATCCTTTAATTCTAATACTCTAGGAATAGAAAAGGCTCCAGCCCATTTATGACCTAATGTATGAGTAGGTATTGTTTTCCCCCACATTTCTAACCAGCCAATAATAATTGGTTTTTCTTCATTTTGAATGAATTGTGGAGCATAAAATGAATCGCCCTTATCACATTCATGAACATTATATATATCCATTTTTTTATTAATAAAGTCAATTTTTCCTATTATAAATACACTTGAATTATCATTTTTAAATGAATTATTTTTTTCTTTAACATGGCATCCACTACAAACTAATACATCTAATCCATCAATTTTATGATAGCTTGGACATTCACCCATGTCACCAAATTCATATAATGGTCCAATTGTAAAAGAATATTTAAAATTAGATAAGCTTTCACTTTCCAATACAACAATTATTCCTTCATTTGTCTTTTCGTTTTTAGCACCCATAAAAATATAATATTTATTATCTATTTTATATGGTGCTGGATCTCTAAAGTCACATCTTGAATAATCAGCTGGTAATAATTCATTATCAAATATAATGCCCTTCTTTTCAAAATGAATATTATCCTCTGATACTGCTAGACAATCATTTTCTCTTTTAAAATTATCCTTTTCATAATGTCTAGTATAAACTAAATTAATTTTATTATTATCTACTATAGCTCCACCTGAAAAGCATCCGCTTTCATCATCTTGATCTGGAGCTAAAGCAACATCTAAATCCTTATAATTGATTAAATCCTTAGTTACAAAATGACCCCAATGCATTGGTCCCCAAACGGAATCATATGGATAAAATTGATAAAAGAAATGATATTCATCATTAAATTTAACTAAACCGTTTGGATCATTCATCCAACCAATAGGAGGAGCCATATGATACTTTAATCTATATATCTGATTAACCTCAGACTTATTAGACTTAATATAATTATTAGCCCTTTCTAAGGTATAATTCATAAAACACCTCTATTATTTTAAACTAAGGAGGAGAAATTCCTCCTTAGCCTAATTTATTTATGCAACATCTTGAGAATAGATTGTTATTGATTCAATTTCAATCTTAGCACTACCTAAAGCACTATTAACATCTGAACCAAATTGGAATAATACTTCAAAATCCATATCAGCTGCGAACTTTGGAGTTACAATTTCATATGTCTTTGAAGTAGTTTCAAAGGCAATTTCTTCTGATACACGTGGATCCCACTTACCAACTGGGTTTAAGAAGAATGCACAGCTAATATTCTTATCAGATTTAGCCTTAACCTCAATTGTATAAATCTTATCAGCTTCTAAAGTTAATCTTGGAATATACATCTTATTATGCCAATCAACAAGACCAATCTTTTTCATTTCATAAACTAATTTTCCATTTTCAGTATATAAATATCCTTCGGCAGATGTTGGATCATTATAAGCACCAAATCCAACAGGTGTAAATGTATAACCTTTTGTCTTAGTTTCTTTAGCACCACCTAAGGCAACTACACTTAAATTAGAAAATTCTAATACTGCTGCTTCTTGGATTGCACCAATTTGGAAATTAATAGCTGGATTAGCTAAATCCTCAGCTAATTGAACTTCAAATTCAACCTTAGTTGTTTCACCAGCGCTAAATTTTAAGTCATAAGCTCCAGCTTGAGTATTTTCTTGGTTAAATGTACGTAATACTGCTTCATAGCTCTTATCTTCTGGTGTAGTAATACTTGATTTAACATCAACAGAAATCTTATATTTCTTTCCACCTTCTAATTTATCAGCAAATCCAAGTACTGCCCAAATTTCCCAGCAATTAGGAGTTGTAGTACCCTTTGTGATATTCATAATAGCCTTTTTGCCATCAGCAGATGCTTCAAATGTACCAGCTGAATCACTCCAGAAATGGCTTCCAAGATTAGCTGATGTAAATTCATGATTTTCAACTACTACTGTATCTTCTAAAACTATTGTTTCAACCTTTAGGTTAGATACCTTAACAACATTTGAACCTTGTGGAGTATTTAGAGAGCCTAATTGGAATAATAAAACTAAATTATCCTTATTAGCCTCAGGTGTTACTGTAATTTCAAATGTCTTTTTAGTGTTAGCTAAAACACTTTGAGAATATAAAGCACCAACACCCTTTTCAACATCACCTTGGTTATAACAAATTTCAAAATTATCAATTGCGTTTGTAGCTTCTACATCTACACTAATACGATATTTTGTATCCTTCTTTAAATCAATTCCTGATTTAACTAATAATTTAGTTTGCCATACACCATTTTCATCACTACCACGAGTGATATTTAATGTTGCAGCATCTTCAGTTGTTGTTAAAGTTCCTGTAGAATTATTATCAAATACTGATGAGCATACATTTGCATCATTAAATTTGAAATTCTTAGTTTGGTTTTCCCAAACATCCTCTCCAACAGATTCAGCGATTTCAATATTAATAAATCCAATCTCAAAATCAGTAGGTAATGCACCTAATTGTAAGCAGAATCCTTGTTTTTCTTTTGCTACACCAGCAAATTTAAATGTAACCTTATTGTGGCCTTCATGAATTTCTACTGTCTTTTTTGCATTACAGTCATAAGCTTCAAATGTTACATTACCATTAACATTTGAATTAAATTCATATGTAACTTCATAATCTGCTACCTTAGTTTCCATTTCAGCAGCAAATTTAATATGCCATGCTTCATTATCAGATTTACCTGATACAACATATTGGCCTTTTGTAATTTCTGATGCAACTTCTAATCCATCAAATGAATCAACAAAGAATGGATTATCTTCTGTTTCACCAAAATTAAATTCTTTATAAACTACCTTTTCAGCTAACTTTGGATTAACTGTTAATGTAGCAAATGCTTCTCCAACATTTCCAGCCTTATCTAAAACCTTATATTGGATTTCATATTCACCAGTTTCAGCTGGTTTAACCTTACCATCTTTAATAGTTAAAGCTGGTAAGCATGTAACTGTAACACTTGCTGATAAATCACCATCAACATCATCAAGTGCTTTAATTCCTGATAATAAATTTACTTCTTCGTCAACTTGACAAATTTTATCACTTTGTCCTGTAATTTCTGGTGCAACCTTATCAGTAACCTTTGGTTGTTGGTTACATGATGCTAAGCTTAATGCTAATAATGCACCTAATGAAATTAAACCCTTTTTCATTTTTTCGTTTTCTCCTTTTAACTTTTAACTTCTTCTTCAAAATAATTATCTTCATCCTGCATTTTAGTTAATTCATTAACAGTTATATTTAATTTTTTAGCCTTAAATACTAAGAAGTTCTTTCCTGTAAAATAAGCAACTGCTTTATAAGCAAAATAAGCATATATAATTATTAAATATGGAATATATGCTGCAAGTACAACAATTAAAGCAAGTGCTACGATCGCGATCAAAGAATTTAGGAATCCTCCAAAGAAAAATAAGAATGAATTAAATATAAGCTGTCTTAAATTAACATTCATGCCAATTATGATCATAGGACCATGAGCCAAAAAGATTATTCCTATTCCCAAAAAAACATATGATAATACTAAAATTATAATATTAAAGCCTTCCTGATGATTTTGGAAAAAGTAAATGTTTAGGATTGAAACAATTAAAATTATTAATTCTAAAATTGTAAATTTAATAATTATTTTTAAATTATCCTTAATTGCAGTAAAGATATCCTTAAACATTCTGTCATTCTTTTTGTGGTTAAAATAAGATATTATTCCTACAAATACCGGTATAAAGCCAATAACGGAAAGTGATGAAAGAACTATCAGCAATGTGATAACTAGATATTCAAATATGATTTCACCAAAGATTTTAAATCCTTTCATCACTTATCAATCCTTTCTACTTTTGACAAGCTAAGTATCTATCATAACCTGCTTGGTTAATCTTTTTAACCTCTTCGATACCAGCTTTAGTTAATTTATTTTGGAATTCATTCCAAGAAGCATCTGAAATAGCTTCTCCTGATGTCATCCATTCAATAAATTTAGCAGATATTGTATCTCCTAAGCCTTGTTCATATTGAGCTAGCTTATTAATTTCATCTAATGAATATGAAATATTAGGGAAGCTCTTTGCTCCTTCATATGTATAAGGCTTAACATATTTATTTAATCTATCTAATCTTAATACAGCACGTGGTTCCATAACTACATTATTTTCCCATGCATCAGTAGATAAATAGATAACTCCTAAAGGTGCATTTTTTAATCTTAATTCATCTGTTGTTACACCTTCTGGAAGTGGTTTATTAACTAATTTACCATTTTGTAATTCTTCTTCATAAACAATTCCAATAGGACCATAATTAATTTGAGCTGATTCATATGGATCGAAGAACCTATCTAAATATGATAATAAAACTTCTTTATAATTTGCTTTATTGAAAATTACACATTCACCTTTTTCAACTTCTTGTAGATTTGAAACACCAACATATTGCTTACCTGTTGCATCATCTACTAAAGGTTGCATTGTAATATAATTTTTTTGTTCACTTTCAGAAATAACTGTTTCCATTTCCCACCAGTAGAATGAACCTAGCTTTTCATATCCTTTAGCATCAACCTTACCTTTTGCTAAGAATGTATCTTGGCCATCTTCAAATTCTGCTGTTGAAATTAAGCCACTTCCAACCCAAGTTGCAAGCTCAGATATTGCAGCTCTCCACTTTGGATCTTGGCATGTAAATGTTACTTTATCGTTAATAATTGTTTTATGATCAGCATTTTCTGCAATACCAAATGAAGCGATTAAATCTGATTCATTTCCTTGCCAGTTACCATGAACAAATGAAAGAGGAATTTCATCATTTGTTTGGCCATTGCCGTTCATATCTAATTCTTTAAATTTAGTAATGATTTCTTTATATTGGCTTCTCTTTAGCTTTAAGCCATCCTTTAAATCATCCTTGCTTAAATTAAATGAAAGCTTGTGATCATCAATTAATTTACCAATCCATTCCTTATTAATAAATAGAATATTTGGATATTGCTTTAATCCCATTTCTTCAATTCTTGGTAAAGAATAAATATGTCCATCTGGACCTTCTAATGCAGCTTTAATATCAGGTCTTTTTTCTAATATATTTTTGAAATTAGGCATATATTCTAAATATTCGTCAATAGCAACTAAAGCTTTTCTACTTTGTCCATATTGAATTAATTCCTTATTTGAAAAGCCTGCATGATAAATTGCATCAGGATAGCGATTAGGGCTTGATAATATTAATGATTTTTGTGTTGAATATGAAGCCTCTGATATGTTTTCCCAATTAACATGTACGTTTGTAGATTTATCTAAATCCTTAAATACCTGCATATCGTTATAATCTAAAGCTAATGAATTCTTTGATGATGTGATTTTAAAAGATATATCATTATTAGAATTTTCTAAAATAGGCTTTGTTACATCCTTCCATTGATATCCAATTGTATTATTGTTTGGATCCCAATCGATTGATTGATTACTTTTTCCACAGCTTGCTAAGCTTAGGGCACTTGCTGCAACAAAAGCTCCAGCAAGTAAATATTTCATTTTTTTCATTTTTTCTTTTTCTCCTTTTAATTATTTAAATGAACCAACTAAAATACCTTGGTCAAAATGTTTTTCAATAAATGGATAAATAATTATAATAGGTAAGCTTGATACAATAATTGAAGAATATTTTATTTGATTTGCTAGTCTTTGCTTTTCTTGAATTGATGCTACATCACCAGAGCCTGCAGCCTGAGTTTCAGCAACAACTAAAATTTCTCTTAAAACAACCTGTAAAGGCCAGAATTCTTCTTTTGTTATAAATATCAACGCATCAACATAGTTATTCCAATGTCCAACGGCATAGAATAAAATCATTACTGAAATGATTGATTTAGAAAGTGGTAGGACTATATCGAAGAATGTTCTAATTTCTCCACATCCATCAATTTCAGATGCTTCTATTACTTCTTTAGGTATATTTGTTTGGAAATATGATTTACACATGAATACATTGTAAACTGAAACACCACCACCAATAATTAGGATTAATGGGTTTTCAACTAATCCAAGTGCTCCACATACTAAATAATATGGAATTAATCCTCCACCAAAAAACATAGTAATAATTAGGATTGGCATTATCAATTTTCTAAAAGGCAGATAATCTCTAGATAATGCCCATCCTGCGGGGATTGTTAATATAATATTAAATAATGTGCCTAATGTTGTATAAATGATTGTATTTAGATATCCACGCCAAATGCTTGAATCTTGAAAAAGCTTTAAATATCCTTTAAATGTTACCTTAACAGGATATAGCCAAACCTCACCACTTAATACTGAATCAGGATCTGATATTGAAGCGATTATTATATAGTAAATTGGGTAAATTATTATTAAAACTAATAAAGCTAAAATAATTCCAACTACGATATAATAAATCAAATCAGATTTACTATCTTTTATTTTATTTTTACGTTTTAATTCTTGTTCTGTCATCGTTTGTTCCATATAATCACCACATACTATTTTCAGAGAATCTCTTTGAAGTGTAATTTGCAATTACTAATAACACAATATTAATTACAGAATTGAATAAACCAGCAGCTGTTGATAAGCTATAATTTCCGCCAATCAAACCCATATTATAAACATAAGTTGATAATATTTGAGATTTTTCAATATTACCATCAGTTTGCATTAAAAGTACTTTTTCATATCCGCAGCTCATTAAATTACCAATTGATAATATTAATAGCATTGAAATTGTAGGTAAAATCGCAGGAAGGTCTACTGAAAAGATTCTTTTAAATCTTGAAGCACCATCAATCTTAGCTGCCTCATGTAATGCTGGGTCAACACCAGCTAAAGCTGCAAGATAAATGATTGCGCTCCATCCAAAATCCTGCCAGTTACCTGAGAATATAAATAATGGTTGGAATGCTTCTTTTTTCAAGAAGAATGGATAATTTTTTCCACCTAATGCTTGAATTAAATGATTAATTAAACCGTTAGAGCCAAAGAAAATAAATAACATACCAACTAATACTACTAAAGATATAAAGTGTGGTGCATAAAAGATTGTTTGAATCGCTTTTTTAATTTTCTTGCTTCTTAATGAATTTAATAATAAAGCTACAATTATTGGAAGTGGAAATCCAACTAAAAATCCAAATAAACACAATGTAAATGTATTAAAGAATATATCCATGAAATTTGAAATTGAAAAGAATAATTTAAAATTATCAAGTCCTACCCAAACAGCTTCAGTACCAAAAATTGAATCACCAGGTATAAAATCTTGGAAAGCAATTATTATACCATACATTGGTACGTAGCAGAAAATGATTATATAAATTAAAGTAGGTAAAATAAATAATAAAGCCCACTTTCTTCTTTTAAAATTCATAATCCACTTTTCTTTTTTAGATAAATCTTTGTTAACGACCTCTAATTTGTCTAAATCTATTTCTTCACTTGTATTATCGGTCGCAAATCGAACAGAATCGTCCATTAAACTCCCTCCTTTTATAACGATTACTCTACCATTATAATATTATTATTTTTTCAAGAAAAAAACCATTTTTTAACCACTTGTTATTTTTTGTGCATTTGCACAACTGAAAACGCTAACTAAATTTGCAATTGCACATTTTTATACATAATTGTGCATATAAATTGTATTGCAAACGCTTCATTAATTATATATAATCAAGTAAAAGAGGCGATAAAAATGAAGACTTCCGTTACTATAAAAGACATAGCAGAGCAATTAAATTTATCAAGAAATACTGTAGCAAAGGCATTAAATGGGAAATATGTACCTGAAGCTACAAGAATCCGTGTTCTTAATAAAGCAATCGAATTAAATTATAAATCATTAAACACAAAAATTGTAGAACAAAAAGAAGAAAAATATAGAATTTTACTTCTTGCTTGTCAGCCACTTAATAACTTAAGATTTTTTTATCCTATAATTAAAGAAATAGAAAATTACTGCTTTGTTAATAAACATGATCTATTCCAATATACCTATAATGCTTCTATGTCAACCTTTGATGCATTAAAGGATTATATCGAAAGTTTATCTATAGATGGAATAATCGCAATTGAATCATTTGATTATAATTTTATAAATAAATTATTTAAATTAAATCTACCTATAAGCTTTATAGATTGCTGCACAAATTATTCTTCATTCCAAGGCTCATATGATATAGTTGAAACATCTAATTTTAGACCTATATTTGATATTACTAAAGCATTAATAAATCAATATCATTTAAAGCATTTTTCTTATGTTGGCGATGAAACACATTGCTTAAGCTTCCAGCAAAGATATCATGGAATGCTTTGTGCATTATCAAGCATGGGCTTAGAGCATTCAAAGGATGAGGATATTTTAAAAAGTGATAATTTTGATTATGGTAATATAGAAATGCTTAAAAGTGTTATAGTAAAGCTTAAACAAAATACTGAATGCTTTATTTGTAGTAATGATTTTATCGCAAGAAACATTTGTAAAGCCTTAGAATCATTTGGGAAATCTATTCCAGATGATGTATTAGTTGTAGGATTTGATAATGTACCTGAATCTGTCGCATCATATCCTAAAATTACAACAGTAAGCTCTGATTCTAAGGCAATAGGTAATAAAGCTATATTAACGCTAATAAATAGAATTAATAATCCAAATTCAAGTCCAATAGTTTATACTATTAATTCTTCTATTGTTTATAGACAATCAACAATTAAAAAATAAATATATAAATATAAAAAAATATCAGCGATTGCTGATATTTTTTAATTTACAATTAAGAATTATAATGAGAGGTAAGAGGAGAAAAAATTGAGTTATTAATTCAAATATTTCTTAGTCTTAATTGTAAATTATTAACATTTAAATTATTTCCTTTTGAATACATTCCAAATTTTGTATCAATTTTACCATAATAGCGTGTTGTAAAAGCTGCAACTCCATCAATATATAAAACAATTATAGAGCCTTCAAAAACTAAACTAAAATGATAATTTTTATTTTTTTCTAAATTGATAATTAAACTAGATTCTTCCTTAGTTTGATTAACTACATAATAGCTTATTTTAGAATTAGGAATTATACTAATATGACCTAAATCATTTTTACCAATTCCAAAAACAAAACCAAATTCTAAATCATTATCAAATTTAAAATCACCTTCACAGATGAAGCTTTCATATTGCTTTTCTATTTTTTTGGTTTCATTTGCAATATTAAAGCTATCATTTTCTAATTCTAGCTTATAACCATAATATTTTTTTAATATATCTAATTTAGCTAAATAAATAGAGCCATCCTCATTTTGAACAACCTTACTAACTAAAATATTTCCAGCCCAAGAGGATTTAGAATTATCATTTAGTCCACCTCTTCTTCTAGCCCAGCCAACAAAATAGGTAAATGTTTCATCAGATACACTTTTAGCTGCATAAAAGAATTTTGATTCAATTCTTGATGCTGCACCATAAAGTGTTGAACCAAATCCAGTATATTGGCTTCTAGATTTTGCATACCATAATGTATCATCCTGCCCAGAATATGATAAATACCAATAATTACCAATCTTAAATGTGTCAGAGCATTCTAAATTCCAAAAGCCTTCTTGATCAGTAAAAATAATTTTATCATATGTATAATTTTTTAAATCTTTTTCAACCGTATATTTAACTAATACTGTTCCGCCTTTTTTAGCATTAGTTGTAATTGTTAATAAAAATTTATCATTTTCTTTATCATAAGTAACATCAGGGTCTCTAAAATCAACTTTACTTAATTCAGATGTAGGGTCAATATAAATACCATCTAATTTTTTAAAATGATATAAATCATTTATAGATGTTGCAACCATTATTCTTTCATGCATTTCTAATTTTTCATTATGACCAGTATAGAAAAAATAATATGTATTATCCACCTTGCACAAAGAACCTGTACCAATCCAGTTATCCTGAGCATTATAATCAGGTGATGATCTTAGGATTTCACCTTTTTCCTCATAATTAATAAAATCCTTTGTTTCAACTAAAAAAATGGAATGATTATAGCTTGTGCCCTGATCCTTTAAAAAGAATATATAAAAGATTCCATTTTCATAATAAGGCATTGGGTCTCCAACAAATCCATCCTTTGGCTTATAATTCATTTTATATTCAGTTGCAGCTTCCATTTCTCTATTAGTCATTTTAGAAAAATCATCTTGAGCAGGCTTTTCACCAATTTCGATTTCTTCTTCTGTTTCTGTATCAGGGGTATTAGGAGTTTTATCAGATACATAAGAGCTTAAATCACAAGATGCTAATAGGAAAAATGAAAGAATAAAAATTAAAAAGCTTATAATCCTTTTCATATTAAAATCCTGCCTTGTATTAATCTAATTTAATATTAACATAAAAGACTATTTTTCAATCATTTATTTTACTTTTTTGCATTTGCACAAATGATTAAACAATTTTTTTATGCATATGCAAAAAAATAGCAATTAGCGAGCATTCACTAATTGCTATTTATTATTTATTTAAATAATCTAAAACAATCTTAACACAATCATTTATAACTTTTTCAAGTGGTTGATTACCATCAACTCTTTTAATTCTTTCAGGATATTTTTTATAAACTAATTGATATCCCTCATATACCTTTTGATGGAAATCCATTGCTTCTAAATCTAATCTATCAGCCTTATTTCTTCCACTCATTCTCTTTAAAGCAACATCAGGTGTTACATCAATAAAAAGTGTTAATCCTGGAAGATAATCTAAGGCAAATGAATTAATAGTTAATACCTTATCAATTCCTAATCCTCTAGCATAGCCTTGATAAACTAAGCTTGAGTCTAAAAATCTATCACAAATAACAACCTTACCATCATTTATTGCAGGAATTACCTTTTGGCTTAAATGCTGCATACGAGATGCTGCATAAAGTAATGCCTCACATTCAGGAGTCATTTCAGTATTTTTTACATCTAAAATGATATTTCTAATATCTTCTGCAATACGAATTCCACCTGGTTCTCTTGTTGTTATATATTCTATATTTAATTCTTCTAATTTCTTTATTAATGATTCAATTATTGTGGTTTTTCCACTACATTCTCCACCCTCTAGGGTGATAAAGTTTTTCATATTCATACCTAATGACCTCTTGTTTATTTTATCATAAACCAATCTTAGTTAAAAGACCAACAACTACTCCCAATGAATAATTTGCAGCCTCTTTTCTAATTTTGTTTCTATCGCCTTCAAATTTCTTTTTTTCAAACAAAATATAATCATCAATTATATAACAAATATAAACAGTACCTGCCTCTACCCCTTCATCAGGACCAGGTCCTGCAACCCCAGATGTCGCAATAGCGATATTAGAATTTGTTCTTGTTTTAATACCCTTTGCCATAGAAAGTACTGTTTCATTGGAATAAACACCATATTTTTCTATATCTTCCATCTTTAATCCTAAGAGGCTACACTTAGCTTCTTTAGTATAAGATACTACTCCACCCTTAAAATAATTAGATGCCCCAGGAAAAGAACAAATAGTTGATGCGATTTCTCCACCTGTAATAGATTCAGCAGTTGAAATTGTTAAATTACATTCCTTTAATCTTTCAATTATATTCATAGCTTAAATAGCTCCTTTGTGTTTTCTTCAGTAGCTTTTTCAACACTATCAAAGCTTATTCCTCTTAATTCCGCAATAGCCTCACAAACAAGCTTTACATAGCTTGATTCATTTCTTTTTCCTCTATAAGGTGTTGGAGCTAAGAAAGGACAATCAGTTTCAATTAATAGCTTATCAAGTGGTATGTTTTTTGCAACCTCCTTAGGCTCCTTAGCATTTTTAAATGTAACAGGTCCACCTAGGGAAATATGAAATCCTAGCTTAATAAATTCATAGGCCATTTCTAAAGAACCACTATAACAATGCATTACACCTTTAAGCTTACCCTTATATTCTTTTAGAATATCATAGGTATCCTTAGTTGCATCTCTCATGTGAATAATTAAAGGAAGATTATGCTCTATTGATAATTCAATTTGAGCCTTAAAGATAATCTTTTGGATTTCTGCATTTTCCTTTGTGTAATGATAATCCATTCCACATTCACCAATTGCGTATACCTTATTTTTAGAAATAAAATCCTTTAAACGCTTTATTTTTTCTAAATAGGAATCATCAGCCTCATCAGGATGAATACCCGCAGTAGGATAAAAAATATCATATTTTTTAGCATATTCTTGGGCTTTTAGATTTGTTTCATCTGAAAAGCCTACCAATAATATTTTATTAACATTATTCTCCTTACATCTCTTGATGCATTCATCTATATCGTTATTAAATTCTTCTTCAAAAAGATGTGAATGTGAATCAATCATTTTTTAATCCTCTTCATTCTATGAATAGTTAATATAAATTCTATAAATAACACAGCAGTTATTGCGCCTAATGTATCTATCATAACATCTTGAATTCTTGGTGTTCTTCCACTTGAAAACTTTTGATGGAATTCATCTGATATTGCATATAAGCATGATATTAAAACAATAGCTGAATATCTTAAGCCATATTTTTTTATAAATGCAAAGGCATAAAATAAGAAAAAGGCTAAAATTGTATATTCTGTATAATGAGCTGTTTTAGATACGAAAAAGGAAATTGTGGATAAAAAATTATCTAATTTGTTATCCGCAAGTGATTCATAATTAGGATTTATAATTTTTGCGACAGTTGTTACAATAAAGCTATTTTTAACATCTAGCTCCACACTAGATTTAGCTGAAAATGAATAAATAACTATCATCCATATAATTGTTAAAATAAAACCAATAATAATCTTCTTTTTCATAACTTTTCCCTCGAAATTAATTATACCAAAGCCACAAGAAAAAGGCTATATAATATAGCCTATAATCTCATAATATTATTTTTTAATATATTTTTCTAAAAATATATCAACCGGAAGTGGCTTATCATAATAATAGCCTTGAATATAATCAATTCCTATCTCAGTTAAATATTTATTATATTCAGCAGTTTCAATGCCTTCACATAATACCTTCATATTTAAATTCTTTACAAGTTTTGCCATAACATAAATTATTAAGACCTCCTTTTCATTATCAGGAGTTGTAAAGAAGCTCTTATCGAATTTAATAGTATCGAAGTTTAATTGAGATAATGCTGTTAAATTAGAGCTTCCTGAACCGAAATCGTCCATAGAAACCATATAGCCTATTTCATGTAGCTTAGCAATGAAATCCTTAATAACCTCATTTTTATCTGTATACATACCTTCGGTTATTTCTATTTCAATTAAGGATGCATCAACATTATGTTTATTCCTTATTTTTTCTATATTTTCTAAATATAGATCAAAATCATTAACACTTCTAGATACATTAACAGAAATAGGTACTGTCTTTAATCCCTTAGCCTTTAAATTTCTTTGAAGCTTACATACATTTTCAAATACATTATAATCAAGCATTGTTATAAAGCCATTCTTTTCAAGAAGTGGAATAAATGTATTTGGATAAACTAGCTTTTCAAAATTATAATTCCATCTAGTTAATGCCTCAGCTCCTGCAATCTCATTTGTCTTAGGATTAATCTTTGGCTGTAGATATAATATAAATTCATTATCCTCTAAGGCCTTTTCAATATGAGATTCAAGCTCTAGTCTTTCTACTTCCTTTTCATACATAGTCATATCAAAGATAATTGGCTTAGTAAAATCATTACCTGATTTTCTAGCTAGAGCTGTTCTATCTAAGGCCTCATTTAAGCTAACATTTTCTTCATTAATAAATATTGATGCATAAAGTAAAACATTACCCTTATCTAATCTAATGTTTTTATTAACATACTGTTTTAGCTCATTATAGATTTCTTCCATTTTTTCTATATTCTTTCCTGGGAAAAGAAGACTAAATCTATTATCATAGGTTCTTCCAAATATAACAAAAGAATAATTAGATTCTAATGTCTTTAAATAATTGGCAATAGTAGTTAATACAGCTGATGCCATCTTAACGCCATAAATATTTAAAATATTATTGAAGCTATGAATTTCAATATCTAATATAGAATAAACTGGATAATTATTATCCTTTATATATGATTCACATGATAATAACCATTTACGCAAATTAAAGATATCTGTTGTTTTATCATAATACATTTCCTTATTATGAACTAATTCATCATATTCCTTATTTAGTTTAATGGACATTATTTTAGCTATTAAAACAAAACTTGAAATAACACTATGCTGCCAATTTCTACCTACTGTTGTCATTTCAAATCTAATTTGACCAAATAGATTTCCATTTTGTTTTAATTCAATTGCCACACAGGCAACGATATTAGAATCTTCTAATATTCCTCTTATAGGTGAATTAGATTCATTTAAAATATTAGTAACAATTAATAAATTAGATTTTTCATAAATAGATTTCCACACCTTAATATTATCACTACTAAATTTGTAAGGCTTTTGAGGGCTTCTTGGGTTATACCATGGAATAACCTCTTCTATTTTATTTGTTTGAGGATCAGTTAAGGAAACTATTACTCTATCTAGGTAAAAATACATTCCTATTAGGGCAATAGAATCTTCTATCCTTTTTCTTAATACTGATGAATTATTTAAGAATTCTAATATACCAGTTAATATTGTAATATTAGCTGAGTTTTCATCATTATTTTCTATTTTATTTTCAAGATGAGTATTTTCATCAACATATCCACATTTTTCCTCTAGATAAATGATGAAGCAATTTCTAGCCTTTTTCTTACCTCTAATTAAGGCAGCCTTAGCTTTAGCTAAAAGTAGATTAAATCTATCTCCATCAACCTTAAATCTACTAATACCTATAGTAATAGTAATTCTATCAGGTACATTAATGATTTCATTTATGGCGGCCTCTATTTTTTTCTTAACATTACTTAAGAAGCTATGAATCTCATCATAATCAGGACCTATAGAGCGATAAAATAAGAATTCATCTCCACCATTTCTACATACTACTCCATCTGTACCACAAACCTCTTTAATAATACTTGCGGCTTCGATTAAAGCAATATCTCCTAAAATTCTATTATATTTTCTATTAAATTCTTGAAAATTATCTAAATTTATTACACCCAATATGAAATCCTCATTTAAATCTATTAGGTGTTCTACTCTTTCCTTATAAAAAGCAAATGATACGCATTTAGTTAAATGATCATTTTCATTTACTGTTTTAACATCATCAGTTTCCTTGTGGATTGTGGCAACGATAAAATTACCATCTAGCTTTCCACCCTTAAAATAAACCTTTACTGGTTGATTTTCCTTATTCTTAAATACATCAGGATAATTAAATACATCATTACCTCTAATTATTTCTCTTATATTTTTAACAATTCTATCCTCTTCAATAATAACATCTATTTTTTCAGATAGGATTTTAGTAAATTCATCCACACTTAAAACACCTTTTTTACAAAGGCTTTCTCCACTATAATACGCCTCAGTTATACACCTTTTAGCAATATCATAGTTTATTATTACAGAATCATCTGCCTTAACTAATACGTTAATAACATCATTTTGCTTCATATTAGCCTCCTATTCTGTAAATAATAAATAGGCAAAAAAGAGCATACCTTTCATGCTCGCATAAACTAAACTAAAAATTAAATATATTTTCCCTAAAAATATAAATAATAATTTGCTACTTTTTGATTCAATTATTTAAAGCTTCTTTCTATTAAAATTATATCATTTAAAAAAACGCTTGTCAAAAAGCGTTTTCATTACTCTTTATTTTTTTATAATCCGGTTTAATTATTTTATAAATTGTATATATCAATTCTATTGATAAAATACAGATTATTGCCGCTAAGGCATCTATTAATACATCCTGTGGACGAGATGTTCTATCTGGCGTAAATGTCTGATGCCATTCATCAGATATGGCAAATAAAACAACTATAATAAAGCTAAATAAATAGTTTAAGGATCTTTTTTTAACTAATATGAATGCCATTATCAAGAAAAAGCATAAGGCACCGTATTCAAGCACATGAACTGTTTTAGAAATATAGAATTCATAATCATTATTTGCTAAAAGCTTTTCATGCTCTGTTTTTTGTTGATATTCCTCATTTGTTTCTGTAATGGTTTCTATAATAGTATTTGCCTTAGCATCTACTACCTCACCATTAGCACTTGAATAGGTAAAAATAGTTATCATTAATGAAATTGATAAAATTATACCTAAAACCATAATAACCTTTTTCATAACACTTACCTCTTTTTTTATTATAAAGGAATAGTAATAACATTGCAAACATTTATAAAAATGATTATAATTATTTTAGACATAATTTCATTAGAAAGGAATTGGGAATAATATGAAAAAATTATGGCAAGATTTTAAGGCATTTATTACTAGGGGAAATGTACTTGATTTAGCAGTTGGTGTTATCATTGGTGGTGCATTCAACGCTATCGTTACAGCCTTAGTAAATATTTTATTAAGCGTATGTACATGGGCAGTACCAGGAGGCTTAAAAGGTTTAGTAACTGTTCTTCCTGCCGCAAATGATGTGCAAAGAGGTATGAATGAATCAATTGGCTTAGGTCAAAAGTTCGCTTCAGGCGATTTACAAAAGCTAGGTGAAGCTTTAGCAAAAACAAACTACGCTACTCAATTAGCTTCAAATCCTAATTTTTTAGTTGAAAATCCAAACCTAATTGAAGCTTCAAAAACAACTATCCTATCAAAATACACTCTACATGGTACAACTTATACATATAATATGAGTGCAGTAATCGATTGGGGTACATTCATTAACGCTATTATTTCATTCTTAATCATCGCATTAACATTATTCATTATCATTAAGGTAGCTACTGCAATGGCTAAGAAGAGAGAAAAGATTAAAGCTGAAGCAAAAGAAAAAGCATATCAAGCTTGGGCTAAGGCTCATCCTGAAGAGGCTAAGGCTAAGGAAGAAGCTGAAGCTAAGGCTAAAGCTGAGGCTGAAGCAAAGGCAGCTGCTGATATTCCACCTGCAACAACAGATGATGTTGTAAAGCTTTTAGGTGAAATTAAGCAAGTTTTAGAAACAAAATAAAATTTAAAAAGAGACTCTCGCTCGAGTCTCTTTCTTTTTGCCTATTCTGCTTCTTTAAATTTATTTTCCCAATAAGATCTATCATCTTCAGTTATTCTTCTAATAACCTTGGCAGGATTTCCAGCAACTATAGTCATAGGATCAACATCCTTAGTTACCACTGAACCAGCCCCTATTACCGCTCCATCTCCTATTGTAACACCAGGAAGGATAGTAACATTTCCACCAATCCATACATTGTCTTTTACAACAATTGGCTTACCATATTCTAAGCCCTTATATCTAAAATCTTTATGAACTGGATGACATGGTGTATAAAATGCTGTATTAGGTCCTACAAATACATTATCACCTATTCTTATCTCACATACATCTAGGAAAGTGCAATTCATATTAAAATAAGAATCTTTGCCTATTTTAATATTTATTCCATAATCACAGTAAAATGGTGGTATGATCACAGAACCATCCCCAAATGAGCCTAAAAAGGCTTTAAATAGGCTATTTAGCTCTTCAGTTGGATAAGGAATCATTTTATTTACCTTATTCATAAAATGTGCTGAGTTTCTATGAAGCGCATTTAATTCAATATCATTAGATTTATATAATAAACCCTTTACCATTTTTTCTCTTTCTGTCATAAAAATCACCTATAACAATTTTATAACAATTAATAAAAAAAGAAAAGACACCCTTGCGGATGTCTTTATTTATATATTGATACTAAATTATTCAATAATGTCAACTACTGAACCAGCACCAACTGTTCTACCACCTTCACGGATAGAGAACTTAGTACCTTGTTCCATAGCGATTGGGTGAATTAATTCAACAGTCATAGTTGTATTATCACCAGGCATTACCATTTCTGTACCTTCAGCTAAAGTGATTACACCTGTAACGTCTGTAGTACGGAAATAGAATTGAGGACGATAGTTAGAGAAGAATGGAGTATGACGACCACCTTCATCCTTTGATAAAACGTAAACTTGAGCAGTGAACTTAGTATGAGGAGTTA
>JAEEGL013496656.1_pt1 | contig 28652 bp, 18 predicted proteins | sample 9134231 | NCBI WGS metagenome assembly JAEEGL01 (sample SAMN16246548, study PRJNA631951) | gut metagenome | biome: gut microbiome; feature: rumen; material: fiber-attached | host: Bos | place: Iran: Karaj | collected 2018-10 | reverse complement strand
CATATCAGGGCGGGCGCTCCAATATATAAGGGCGCCCGCCCCAATTAATGCGGGCGGCCGCCCGAATCTAGTAAGATGCCGTAATTCTCCCAGTTTGAAGGCTTAATTCTCCCTGTAATAAGGCATAATTCCCCCTGCTTGCACGTGTATGATTATTTTCCTTTCATAGGCTTTCAAGTTGATGAGAGCCTGTTGAATAAGAAAAATGTCTATGGATTGTTTGTCAGTTCGGATTTTATTGTTTATATTTGCACGGTAAACAAAGAATAACCTAAAATAAATAGATCTTTTCTATGACAATCATGATGTTTATCCAGCTACTTATTGTACTGCTGGCTTTGTGGGTAGGTTCCCGATACGGAAGCCTTGCCTTGGGTGCTATTTCTGGTATAGGATTGGCTATTCTGGTGTTTGGTTTTGGACTGAAGCCAGGTTCGCCTCCAACCGACGTGATTTACATTATCATTGCAGCAGTTACCTGTGCAGGTGTGCTGCAGGCTTCGGGTGGTATGGACTGGATGATACAGGTTGCTGAGAAAATGCTGCGTAAGCATCCCGATAGAATTACTTTCCTGGCTCCAATCACCACTTTCTTCCTAACAGTATTGGTAGGTACAGGTCATGTTGTGTATACGTTAATGCCTATTATTTGCGACATTGCCTTGAAGAAGGGCATACGCCCGGAACGTCCGTGTGGTGTAGCTTCCATTGCTTCACAGGTGGGTATTACCTGTTCGCCTATTGCTGCTGCGGTGGTGGCTTTCTCGGCTATCTCGGCTTCAAATGGCTTCCATGTGAACAACCTGCAGATAATCATGATTACCATTCCTGCCTGTATCTGTGGCTTGATGGCAGCGGCTTTGGCCAGCTACCGTCGAGGTCTTGACTTGGATAAGGACCCACAGTTCCAGGCAAAGTTGAAGGATCCTGAGCAGTACAAGTTTATATATGGTAGCAATGCCACCATGCTCGACAAGCAAATTGCTAAAGAGTCGAAGTGGGCAGTTTACATCTTCCTGGGTGCTTTGGCTGTTATCGTGGTATTCTCTATTGTGCAGATGTTTGGAGGTAACCTGCTGCCATCGTACGACAGTATTCAGGCCGTAAAGGGCGGTCCTGCTTCTATTACCATTGCCGCAGGTGGAAATGTAACGCAAACAGCAAAGCAGCTGGCCACAGCAGGCGTAGTTGTTGAAGGCGTGACAGAGGTGGTGAAAAAGCCATTGGCAATGAACCTGGTGATTCAGATTGTGATGATCTCGGCTGCTGCCCTGATGATTATCTTCTGCAGGGCTCAGCCCAAGAAGGCTGTTGCAGGTGCCGTATGGCAGAGCGGTATGGTGGCTGTGGTTGCCATTTATGGTATTGCCTGGATGGCTGATACCTATTTCGGCAGTTATATGAAGGAGATGCAGGCCATGTTGACGGAGCTTGTCTCGGCCTATCCATGGACCATTGCCATTGCCTTCTTCCTGGTATCGGTGCTCATTAACTCGCAAGGTGCTGTGGTGGTGGCTATGCTGCCGCTCGCCTATACGTTGGGCATTGAGGGATGGGTGCTGCTGGGTGTGCTGCCCTCAGTATATGGTTACTTCTTTATTCCCAACTATCCCAGCGATATTGCTACGGTGAACTTTGACCGAAGCGGTACTACGGTTATTGGCAAGTACTTGCTGAACCACTCGTTCATGATGCCAGGACTGATTTGCGTGATTGTAAGCACCATAGTTGCATACCTGATTACATTCCTGCTTCACAATACGGCAGGCATGTTCTAAATACGAAATGATGAACCTAAAACGGCCCTTCTTCAAAAGCTATTGATTGAAGAAGGGCCGATTTTATTTAAACTTGAATCTTTTTCTATCTGCAGAGCTTGCAGCCTTCACACTTGTTCAGTTCACCACGGAAACGCTTGTCAACCAAATAATGTAGGCGATCGCGTAATGGTACGAGCTCAATCTGGTCAATCACCTCACGAATGAAGGCTACCTGCAACAGCATACGTGCTTCCTTTTCTGAGATACCACGCTGACGCATATAAAACAAAGCCGCATCGCTAAGCTGACCTACGGTAGAACCGTGAGCACACTTCACATCGTCGGCATAGATTTCCAGCATGGGTTGGGTGTACATTCGTGCTTCGCGAGTGGCTGTAAGGTTCTGGTTAGTCATCTGCGAGGATGTTTTCTGGGCGCCATGTGCCACATACACCCTACCGGCAAAGGCACCTGTCGATTGCTCATCGAGCACATACTTATACAGTTCGTTGCTGGTGCAATGCTGTGCCTCATGAACAATCAGCGTATTATTGTCTACATGCTGCTGCTTGTCGGCTATTACACAGCCGTTACATAAGCACTCAGCCCCTTCACCAGCTAAGGTAAGATCCAGCCTGTTGCGTGTAACTCCATTATGAAGGGTAATCACATTATGGCGTACGCGGCTGTTACGCTGCTGTTGCACATATACATTGCTGATGCGTACATTCTTGGCATGTGTCTCTTCCAGACAGTACATATCAATCTTTGCATTCTCAGCGGCATATACCTCAATAACCTGCGTAGCCAGGAAGTTCCTATCGTCAGCCGTATGGTCGCAGAACAACAGTTTCACCTCTGCGCCTTCCTCTGCCACAATCAATACACGACGGTTCACCATCAGGTCGGGAACCTGACGTTGGGCATTCTTGGGGGTAGCCTTCAGAATGTTGATTACCTGCACGGCTTTCTCAAGCGCCACGTTTTTAGGCACATATACCAATAGGCCATCCTGAGCCAGCATGGTATTCAGGGCTGTAATGGCATCGTCGCTTGTTTTGGCCAGTTTTGCATAGTAACGGGCTATAATAGCCGAATGTTCGCGCATTGAGCCAATCACCACGCCTTCAGGCAATGTGCTCTTGGTTTGTGGCGTGCCATAGAAGGCGTCGTTCACCACGAAATAGAGCAATGTACTCAGGTTGGGCACATCGCAATGAAAAGCCTCGTAGGGGTCTACGGGTATCTCCAGCCTACTTAGGTTCACACCATAGTCAGGCTCGAAGAGTTTCTGAATGTCGGTGTACTTATAGCGTTCCTCTTTCTTCGTAGGAAAGCCTTTCTTCGCAAAATGCCCGAAAGCCTCGTCACGCACCGCATTCATCTCCTCGGGTGCATGATCGAATATAAGCTGCCGACATTGCTGGTAGAGGTCAATGTATTGTTGCTCGATCATAATCCCTCCTTTATCCAGTCATATCCGCGTTCCTGAATCTCCTGCGCTAATTCAGGACCAGCCGTTTTCACAATACGGCCCTGATAGAGCACATGCACCACGTCAGGACGTATCATATCCAGCAATCGGTCGTAGTGGGTAATCACAATGCATGATGTCTCTGGGGTCTTCAGCATGTTCACGCCCTCAGCTACAATACGCATAGCATCTACATCCAGACCTGAGTCGGTTTCGTCAAGAATGCTGAGCTTAGGTTCCAGCATAGCCATCTGGAATATCTCATTGCGTTTCTTCTCACCTCCGCTGAAGCCTTCGTTTACAGAGCGGTTGGCCAGTTTGTTGTCAAGCTGCACAATCTTCTGCTTCTCACGCATCAGCTTCAGAAACTCGTTTGCCTTCAGCTCAGGCAGTCCCAGATATTTGCGTTTCTCGTTTACTGCAGCCTTCAGAAACTGACTCATAGGCACGCCAGGAATCTCTATCGGATACTGGAACGAAAGGAAAAGTCCTTCATGGGCACGGTCCTCAGGTTTCATTTCCAACAGGTTCTTGCCATTAAACATAGCTGTACCTTCCGTTACCTCGTAGAGAGGATTGCCTACCAGTACTGCTGAGAGGGTAGACTTGCCCGATCCGTTAGGACCCATGATGGCATGTGTTTCACCATCTTTAATGGTGAGGTCTATACCTTTCAATATTTCTTTGTCGCCAATTCTGGCATGCAGATTTCGTACTTCTAACATAACTCTTCATTATTTTGTGTGCAAAGGTACGATTAAGTGAGCGAAATGCAAAAGGAAAAATTATTTTTCTTTTCATTTCCGAACGGAAGTACCTTAGAACGCGGTTCAAAGGTACGATTAAGTGAGCGAAATGCAAAAGGAAAATTTGTTTTTCTTCTCATTTATCTCCTTTCAGTCAATGGGTCTACGACAAATCTCCGAACGGAAGTACCTTAGAACGCGGTTCAGAGGTACGATTAAGTGAGCGAAATGCAAAAGGAAAATTTGTTTTTCTTTTCATTTATCTCCTTTCAGTCAATGGGTCTACGACAAATCTCCGAACGGAAGTACCTTAGAACGTAGTTCAGAGTACGATTAAAAAACAAATTAATGCTCATAAATTGTATTATTTACATTATTATATGTAACTTTGCACCCAAAATTAATCGATAATATAAGTGAAACAAGCCGTTAGCATCTCCTTACTGACAACCTTATTGGCGGTTGTTGCGCTTTTCTCATGTAGTGAAAGACAAGACAGTGCGTCTGAAGTGAATCAAGCCGACAGTCTGATTAACGCGGCATACAAGGATCGTGACTATGACCGCTTGATACAACTTGCCGACATGATGGAGCCTACTGGCGAGTTATCCAGTATGAAGGCATGGTACTGGCGTGGATATGCCTATTCGCGCCAGCGGAAGATGCGACTGGCCGAGAGCGCCTGGAAGAAAGCAGTAGCCCTTGATGTGACTACCAACGAGGATATGGACTATTACGCTAAGTCGGCCAATAGACTTACTGGGGTGCTGCTCGTGAAGGGTGACTACGAGGCCACTATTCGTGAAGGTGTGCAGGCGATGAACCGACTGTCAACGGCAGGAAAGGACAATAGTAGCGATTTTGCCTACATTCAGACAGCCATTGGTTGCTGTCAACTGAAATTAGGCCGGCCTGCAGATGCCGCCAACTGTTTTGAGTCATCATATCAGAAGAACCATAATGTCATCGTCGGCAATGCTACGATTGCCAATTTTACATGTGCCATTATAGGTATCATCACTACCACAGAGGCTTATCTGGAGACTTCCTATTTCCAAGAGGCATACGACTGGACAGAACGGTTTGCTACCCTGCTGGAAGAGTACAAACAGCTGCCTGATCCTGATTCTATATTCATTGACAAGCAGCAGGCCCGCCTATGCTTGTTCCAAGCCAGTGCGCTGGAAGGGTTAGGAAATCATGCCAAGGCAAAGGCGGCCTACAACATGGCTATGAAAACCAACTACGGACAGACTGTTGAGGGACAGTTTGATGGCATTACCTACCTGATGTCGGCCCACAGATGGGAAGAGGCTGCACGTACCTTCGAGGCACTTGATAAGTTGGCAGAAAGGTACAACCGTACTGTCTCGCTCGAGTTTATCCAGCACTTCCTGTTACCAAAGTATCGTGCTAACTTAGGCGCTCAACGTATTGACTCAGCTTTGGCTATTGGCACGAGAATATGTAGTGACCTCGACTCAGCGATTATGCGTATGCAGCAAGATGAGGCAATGGAATTGGCAACTCTCTACAACACTCAACAGAAGGAGACTGCGTTGGCACAGCAGAGGGCAGACTTTGCCCGTCAGCGGTTCATGGTGATGGTGGTTGTGCTGGTATTTGTTGTTTTCTGCTTCACGCTGATTATCTATTTCCGTCATCAAGCATCTATGCGTCTGGAAAATGCTTACCGCCAACTGGAGATAGCCAATGAACGTACTGAAGAATCGTCGCGCATGAAGACTTCGTTTATTCAGCAGATTTCCCACGAGATACGTACGCCGCTGAACATCCTGTCTGGCTTCACGCAGATTATCACTACACCTGATGTGGATCTTGACGAAGACACGAAGAAAGACATCAACCTGAAGATATCTGAGAATACGCTCCGTATTACCGAACTGGTAAACAAGATGCTGGAGTTGAGCGATGTGAGCAGCAAGACCGTGATTGAACGTAACGACCAGGTATTGGCCATTCAGGTAGCCGCTCAGGCCCTCAGCAATTATTCTCTTTGCGAGAAATATCCTATCCCCATTGACTTGGAAGTAGCTGAAGGGGCTGATGAAGTGATGATGCAAACCAACGAGAAGGCAGCCACCCGTATTCTTGAACTGTTGCTCGACAATGCCGAGAAGTTTACAAAGGAAGGTACTATCCGTCTGAAAGTGGCTGAGAAGAAAAGTATGGTTGAGTTCGTAGTTGAAGATACTGGCATTGGCATTCCTCCCAAAGAAGCAGAGCACATCTTCGAAGAGTTTGTACAATTGAACGTCTACGAAGAGGGAACAGGCATCGGACTCACAGTGGCCCGCAGCATCAGCCGTCGTCTGGGTGGCGACACCTTCCTTGATGTCAGCTACCATGATGGAGCACGCTTCGTGGTAACACTACCTGCGCAGGTTGTCCAAGCCTGATTTATTACTCGCAACTGATAAAAGAGATATGTACAACGTAAAAACTATTCGTGAAGATTTCCCCATTTTATCGAGGGAAGTATATGGAAAGCCCCTCATCTATCTGGATAATGCGGCTACAACACAGAAGCCGTTATGTGTGCTTGATGCGATGCGTGAGGAATACCTGAACGTGAATGCCAACGTGCATCGCGGCGTTCACTACCTCAGTCAGCAGGCTACCGACCTGCATGAGGCTGCCCGTGAGAAGGTTCGTGCCTTCATTCATGCTGAAAGCACTAACGAGATTGTCTTTACGCGTGGTACAACTGAGAGCATCAATTTAGTGGCACAGACCTTCTGTGAGGCTTTTATGAGCGAAGGCGATGAAGTGCTGGTTACCGATATGGAGCACCATTCAAACATTGTTCCTTGGCAATTGCAGGCGCAGAAGCGGGGCATTGTGGTAAGGCATCTGCCCATAAATGATGATGGTAGTTTGGTAAGTTGCGACTTGGTAGCAACATACTTGACAGAGAAAACGAAGCTGGTAAGTCTGGCACATGTGAGCAATGTACTGGGAACGGTTAACCCCGTGAAGGAAATTGTTGCGCTGGCCCATGAACGTGGTATTCCTGTTTTGGTGGATGGCGCGCAGAGCGCACCCCACATGAAAATTGATGTGCAGGACTTGGATTGCGATTTCTATGCATTCAGTGGACATAAAATGTATGGACCTACGGGAATAGGTGTGCTTTATGGCAAGGAGTCGTGGCTGGAGAAACTGCCGCCTTATCAAGGTGGTGGTGAGATGATTGATCAGGTATCGTGGGAAAGAACCACCTTTGAACAGCCCCCGTTGAAGTTTGAAGCAGGCACACCTGACTATGTGGCTACGCATGGACTGGCAACTGCCATTGATTACATGAATGCCTTGGGTATAGAGAATATTCAGGCGCATGAACAGGAGTTGACACGCTATTGTATGCAACGGATGCAAAGCATTGATGGTATACGCTTCTTTGGTGAGACGGCAAATAAGGATGCAGTGGTTTCTTTTCAGGTGGGTAACATTCATCACCTGGATATGGGAACATTACTTGACCGCTTAGGAATAGCTGTTCGTACAGGACATCATTGCGCACATCCGCTTATGACCCGATTGGGCGTAACTGGAACTGTACGTGCATCGTTTGCACTGTACAATACAAAAGAAGAGGTGGATGCCCTCGTTGAAGGTATCCACCGCGTAAGTAAGATGTTCTGATGTTATAGTATTTTCTTGCACCAGAGAAGGGCTTTGACGAGCCAGGCAGCACAGAGTAAACGTAGCACAATAGGACCGTCGACGGGAAATACCGTCATAATGAAGGCCAGTTGCGCATTGAGCAGACTGATGGTCTGCCTGTTGTCAAGTTCACGCTCTAGTACCTTATTATAATAAGAGGTGACTGGCATTAGCGATTGCTCTGCAGCAGCCGACATCATGTTGTACAACTTGTTCAGTTTCTGTTCGCGGTTGGTAATAATCAGGTTGTTGTTCATAATCTTATGTTTTTAATTTATACTTATACTTCGTTTTTGGTAGCAGTATTGCTATTTTTTCTGCAAAATAAGGAGGTTAGAGTGCACAATAGGTTCACTTTTCCAACTTTGTTTGTTAAAAGCGCAAGATTTTAACAAAGTTTCACCAAAAACGCAATAATCAGGCCGTATGTTCGTTTTAATCAAAAAAAGATAACCAACAAAAACAAAGATGAAAGAAAAACTTACACTTGTAAAGGTAGGTGGTGCCATTGTTGAAGATGAGGCACAGCTCAAGCAGTTGTTGAAGGATTTCGGTGCCATTGAGGGCCGTAAGGTATTGGTTCATGGCGGTGGTCGTAGGGCTACGCAGGTGGCATCGCGTTTAGGTATAGAGTCGCAGATGGTAGGTGGCCGTCGTATTACCGATGCACAAATGCTGGAAGTGGTAACGATGGTATATGGCGGACTGGTAAATAAACATGTGGTGGCACTGTTGCAGTCGGAAGGTATTCGTGCCATTGGACTGACAGGAGCTGATGGCGATGTGATACGCTCACACCGTCGTCCGATAAAGAATGGTGTTGACTATGGGTTTGTTGGCGACGTAGACAAAGTGGATGATGAAGCGCTTGCTCACCTCATTGAACAGGGAATGGTACCTGTGTTGGCACCACTCACCCACGATGGCGAAGGAAATATGCTGAATAACAATGCCGATACGATTGCATCGGAGGCAGCAAAGGCCTTGGCACATGATTATGACGTGACGCTGATTTTCTCGTTCGAGAAAAAAGGTGTGCTGCGTAATCCTGATGATGACGAATCGGTGATTCCAACAATCAGTCGTGAAGACTTTGAACGCTATAAGGCCGACGGCACTATATCTGGCGGTATGCTGCCTAAGATTGAGAATGCACTTGCTGCTGTGGAAGCAGGTGTGAGCCAAGTGATTATTACACTGGCAACAGCCATCGACGGACAACACGGTACTATCATCGCATAGTACCGTGTTTCGATAAAAACAGGAAAAAATTTTGATATCTCGCAAAATCTGTGTAATTTTGCGCCCGATTTGCCAAAGTGGCTTATCAAGGGGTGCTGGCTGGCGAGCTGGCTGAGATCATACCCTTCTGAACCTGATGCGGATAATGCCGACGTAGGGATGGATAGTAGGTCAAATCACAATTTTCCGGAAATTGTACCCCCTTTTTTTATTATTAGTTTTTTATTAATTAAAAAAGGATGAAAAAGATTATTTTTACGATGACAATGGCAGTGCTCACTGCCACAGGAAGCGTGCGTGCTGAACAGGTAAACGAGGCTGCTGCACCCGTTGACTCATTTAAAACGGTAGAACTGCAAAACGTACAGGTACAGTCGACACGTGCTTCAAAGAAAACACCTATGGCTTTTACCGATATGGACCGAAGCCAGATTAAGGCAGTGAACTTCGGCAAGGATATACCCTATTTGCTATCGTTAACGCCAAGTGTAACTACAACGAGCGATGCCGGAAATGGGGTGGGCTATACTTCTATTCGTATTCGTGGCGCAGCTGCAGAGCGTATTAACATCACTGCCAATGGTATTCCTCTTAACGATGCAGAGAGCAACTCTGTGTTTTTCGTGAATATGGGCGACTTCGCCTCAAGTTTGCAGTCTATGCAGGTGCAGCGTGGTGTGGGTACATCGACCAACGGTGCTGGAGCCTTTGGCGCTTCTATCAACATGCAAACTGAGAATATTGGAAAGCAACCTTACGTGGGTGTTGACCTAAGCGGAGGCAGTTATTATACCAACAAGCAGACGGTACGTTTTTCAACTGGTCTGCCCGAAGATGAGCATTGGGGATTACAAGGACGCCTGTCGCATATCGGCTCAAAGGGATATATTGACCGTGCCAAGACACAGCTGTATAGCTACTTCCTGCAATACGGCTACTTCGACGACCTGCGTGCAGTGAAGTTCATTACGTGGAATGGTGAGGAGCAGACCTACCATGCATGGGACTATACTTCGCACTATGCACAAGATACCTATGGACGTACTTATAATTCGTGCGGATATATGGGAAAGGATGCTCAAGGCAACCGTCTTTATTACGACGGACAGACTGATAACTACCACCAGCAGAACTATCAGTTGATTTGGAATGAGCACCTATCACAGGCGTTCACACTCAATGCCGCTCTGCACTATACCCGAGGCGATGGCTATTATGAGCAGTATAAGCGTGACCGCAAACTGAAGAACTACCTTGCTCTCACGGCAGCTGAGAATGGTATGCGCAGCGACTTGATACAACAGAAGAAGATGGCAAACGACTTCTATGGTGCAGTGGCATCGCTTATCTATAATAATCAGCGGAACCTTGACGTAGTAATAGGTGGCGGATGGAACCGTTATGACGGTGACCACTTCGGAAAGATTACATGGATGAAGGACGAAGCCGTGAACTATACCAAGGGTATGGAATATTACAGGACGAATGCCGTTAAGACCGATGCAAACGTGTACGGTAAGTTGAACTATACGCTGTTGAAAGGCTTGAATGCCTATGTGGATTTGCAGTATCGTCATGTGAACATGAAGATGCAGGAACCCAGTGACTGGTATGGCTGCAACCTCACTGGCGACTATGTGATTAACGAGACGTACAACTTCTTCAATCCGAAAGCCGGCTTGAACTATCAGCTGAACGACCACAACCGTTTCTATGTGTCGTATGCTATTGCCAACAAGGAACCTGTGCGCAACAACTTCGAAAACAACTACAATGCCCAGATGGATGTGCCAAGTGCAGAGCGCTTGAACGACCTGGAGGTTGGCTACCGTTTTGAGAGTCCACGATTCACTGCAGGCGTGAACGGTTATTGGATGGACTACAAAGACCAGTTTGTGTTGACGGGTGAGATTGATGCCATTGGTGAGGCTGTAACCCGTAACCTGCCGAAGAGCTACCGCATGGGCGTTGAGTTGGAGGCCGCTTGGACACCAGTTGACTGGTTGCGCTGGGACGTGAATGCAACTTATTCAAAGAATAGGGTGAAGGATATTGCTGTGGTGCTGGAGGATGGAACAACGACGGTTACTTTGGATGGTGAGAAGCCATTGGCTTTCTCGCCCGATCTCATTGCCAACAGTATTCTGACCTTTAGCTATAAAGGAGCAAGGGCTTCGCTGCAGGGACAGTATATAAGTGATCAGTATCTGACAAACACTGGCTTCAAGGAGATGCTCTGTCAGGATGCCGATGGTAACGATTGTTACGAGACATTGCAGCTGAAGAGCCATCTGGTGACCAACCTTGACCTCTCCTACAATTTTGCAGTGAAGGCATTGCGTGTCAAAGATGCTACCATTGGTGTTACCTTCTATAACCTGTTGTCGAAGAAGTTCGACAATAATGGTTGGGCTGCCCCCCAATACCGACAGTTGGCCGATGGCTCCGTCATTACTGTCAACACTTGGGGCGTGCGTGATGACGATGCCGTAGGTTTTGCACCCTCAGCACCCTTTAACTGGATGATGCACCTATCGCTGAACTTTTAATTTAGAATTATAGAATAGATGATTGACTGGCTCGACGTACTGACCACGCTCCTGGGATTGATTTACATCTGGTTGGAGTACAACGCCCATATTGCACTGTGGGTAATAGGCATTATCATGCCTGCACTTGATGTATATCTCTACTATAATCATGGTCTCTATGGCGATGCCGGTATGGCTGTCTACTATACATTGGCAGCATTATATGGCTTGTTCATCTGGAAATTCAAGAAGACGAAGAAGCTGAAGCAGAGTTTGCCGATTATCCACATGCCTGCCAGACAATACCTGCCTGTGACGGTGTGTTTCTTCGTGGCATGGGGATTGATCTATTATATATTAATAAGGTGGACCGATTCCACTGTTCCAGTACTTGACTCGTTTACCAACGCCCTCTCTTTCGTGGGAATGTGGGCATTGGCACGAAAGTATCTGGAACAGTGGTTCTTCTGGATAGTGGTAGACCTTGTATGTACGATGCTCTATATACAGAAGGGTATTCCATTCAAAGCAGCCCTTTATGGCCTTTATGTGGTGATAGCCATCTTTGGCTATTTCAAGTGGAAGAAAATGACTAAGAAAACGAAATATGAGTTACAGAAAGATACTGTCTGATTTTGTATATGATGCCGTAGTGCTGGCAGAAGGAGAGCAGCCAAGACATGACATTCCACTGCAGTTGTTGCATAATGCTCCTTATGTGGTTTGTTGTGACGGTGCTATTCAGTATTGCGACCGTGCTAATGCTGTAGTGGGTGATGGCGATTCCATACCTGCCTGGGCAAAAGAAAAATACCAGGGAATCTTCCATCATGAAAAGGAACAGGCCGATAACGACCTGACTAAAGCAACTCGTTTTTGTTTGCAGCAGGGCTTTAAGCGTATTGTATATCTTGGGGCTACCGGACGTAGAGAAGACCATACGTTAGGTAATATATCGTTGCTGGTGCGCTATGCACGTGAAATGGGGGTGGAGCCGTTAATGGCAACTAATCATGGTTGGTTCGTGCCTGCTCACGGTGATGTCTGCTTTGATTCGTTCAAAGGTCAGCAGGTGAGCATCTTTAACTTCGGATGCACCGTCTTGCAAACTACTGAAGGCTTGCTGTATGATGGATACCCGTTCAGTTCGTGGTGGCAAGGCACATTAAATGAAGCCACCGCCGACCACTTTCGTATTGTGGCTGACGGTGACTATCTGGTGTTTCGCACCTATGAGGCGAAACAGTAACTACGGCAATTTAGGGAATAGTTTATAAATGTTGATGAACAGGAAGTACATCAACGTTCCTGCAATGAGTCCTGCAATGGCATCGATGGCATAGTGGGCCTGAATGTAGAAGGTAGCAAAGAACATGAGTACGACAAATGGCAGCAGGCACCAGAAGAACAGACGGTTCTTACTTGCCCAAGCCAACCAGAGCAGTACTACAGCTACACCTACATGACTGCTGGGGAAGGCTGCAGTAGGACGTTCACCTGCTTCATGGGCAATCACTAGTAATTTGTAGAAAATTCCATTGGTATAGCCAGGCGATGGAAGTCCTTCGCTATGCGTCTCAAAGTAGTTCCCGATATTGGGGAACACCCCTTGCGCTATCTGATCTGTTCCTACAGCTAGATAGTAGTATTGCGGACCAGCCACAGGCAGGAAAATGAAGATAACGTAGAACAGGAAGAAGGAGGCCAATATGACAAACGAAGCCTTTAGGAATTGTTCCTTGCGCCAGATGAAGTAATAGAGGGCGACTACACCCATGAGTGGATAATAGCTCACATAGCCCAATGTAAGCAGTTCACTAAACACTGGATGACTCCATTTCTGACAGAATAGTAGGGCAGGCTGACAGCCAAATAACTGTTGCTCCCAAGTGGCAAACACATGATCGAGGTTGGGTAGCATCCGATTGAACTCGAACGTTTCGGAATACCAGTTGCTGAGTAATGCTAACTGTACTATTACGCGTACAAGTAGCAATAATCTACAAGGGATTAGTCGATACACACCCCATAATGCCAATGTGATGGCTACAATCTGTATACGCAGCACAATCATCGCCTTGGGATCTTGTAGTCGTGTATACATGAACAGCATCAGCAACAGCGTGAAGAGTGCATATATTAACATGGTCCACTCAAACATGAGTAGTCCCTTATACGTCTTTTTATCAGTAATAGCTCTCAATTTCAATTTTTGATTTACGATTCTCAGTTTAAAGCCATCCGTTTTCTTTGTACCATTGTATAGTAAGGGGTACACCACGTTCCAAGGTGTATGCTGGGTTGTAACCTAATTCTTTACGTGCTGGCTCAATATCACATCGCCAGTTACGTTGTTTCAGAATGTGGTATTTGTCGTTGTTTAAAGCTGATATCTTACCCGTTAGATGACCAATTTTGTCGCCACACCATGTAACAATGCGTAACACCCAAATGGGAGCAGTGATGCGAATCCACCAAGGGTTGCCAAGCTCCTTGCGAATAAGGTTGCTGAAGGTGGCCGACTGATATACCTCGCCATCGGATAGGAAATACTTGCGTCCAGGTCTTCCTTTCTCACAAGCTAAGAATACTGCCTGTACCACGTCAAGAACATAGACAAAGGTAATGTCTTGTTGACGATAGCCAACGGCAAAATCACTATGCTGCTTGATACTTTTGGCCATGAGGAAGTAGTCGCGTTCTCGTGGACCATAAACGCCTGTGGGACGTAGGATAACGTATGGGAAAACATGGTCATCCATTCTTAACTCCAGACTCTCGCGCATCCAGTTCTCTGCTTCGAGCTTGCTCTTGCCATAGTCAGTGTTAGGGTGGGGACGGTCCGACTCACGAATCTCCTTGTAAGGTTGTTGTTCACGAATGGCACCAAATACACTCAGCGAACTGAGATACACGAATTTTTTCAGTGGCATCTTCAGGGCAATGAGCGCACGTACCAGATTCTTTGTGCCGTTTGTGTTGATGCGATAAAAATCTTCGGAATCCAGACATTTTGTGACACCTGCTGCATGAACCACATAGTCGAACTGTTTGTCTTTGAGCTGTTCCTCCAACGTTTTTTGGTTGCTGAGATCCAGTTCTATGAAATGAATACGTTCATCAGTAAGGAACTGTTTTGAACTGCTTCTGCGTAGTGCAGCCCATGTTTCCATGCCTCTTCGTAGTGCTTCTTCAACAATGAATGAGCCAATAAAACCACTGGCTCCTGTCACGAGTATCTTCATATTGTCTATTTTTGCTTGCAAAGGTACGATTAAGCGAGCGAAATGCAAAAGGAAAACTTGTTTTTCTTTTCATTTCCGAGCGATAGTACCTTAGAACGTAGTTCAGAGTACGATTAAGTGAGCGCAAAACAAAGAATTTACTTCTTTTTTTGCTGAACGTGAGTACCTTCGCTGAATTTTACTCAGCAAAGGTACGATTTTTTTTCAAAACATTTGGATGTTTTGCAATAAATGGCTATCTTTGCTTGAAATAGAAACTATAAATATGTGCGATTATGGGTAAAAAAGGTGGTAAAAGGCTTTCAAAGCGTGAAGTGGCTGAGGCTGTACAAGGACTGTTTCAAGCACATCCTAATGAGACGTTCTCGTTGAAACAGGTGTTCAAGGCTTTGCGACTGGACACACATCCGGCAAAGATGCTGGCTGTTGACGTGCTGGAGGAAATGGCTTGGGATGACTATCTGAGTCAGCCTGAGAACAACAGTTACCGACTGAACCTGAAGACTCAGGTGCAAGAAGGAACCTTTATCCGTAAGGCTAATGGTAAGAACTCGTTCCTGCCCGATGATGGTGGCAAGCCTATCTTTGTATCGGAACGTAACTCTATGTTTGCCTTAGGTGGCGACCGTGTGCGTGTGGCAATGATGGCGCGTAGGCAGAACCATATCAAGGAAGCGATAGTTACCGATATATTGGAACGTAAGCACGATCAGGCTGTGGGTATCTTACAGGTGGAGAAGGATTTTGCTTTCTTGGTTACCGAAGGTAATATCTTTAACCATGATATCTTGATTCCGAAGAAAAAGCTGAAAGGTGGAAAGACGGGGCAGAAAGCTGTGGTAAAAATTACTCAGTGGCCTTCAAAGGATTCTAAGAACCTGATGGGTGAGGTGATTGATGTGCTTGGTGAGCAGGGAAATAACGATGTGGAGATGCATGCTATCCTTGCCCAGTATGGACTGCCTTATAAGTACCCAAAGAAGGTGGAAGATGCTGCTAATAAAATTTCGGCTGAGATTACGCCTGAGGAGATTGAGCGTCGTGAGGATTTCCGTGAGGTGACCACTTTCACCATCGATCCAAAAGATGCAAAGGATTTTGACGATGCACTAAGCATAAGACTTGTGGAGAAGAATCTTTACGAGGTTGGTGTTCATATTGCTGATGTTAGCCATTACGTGACGGAAGGCTCTACCATCGACCGTGAGGCAGAGCAACGCGCTACAAGTGTTTATCTTGTTGACCGTACCATTCCCATGCTACCTGAGCGGCTTTGTAATTTTATTTGCTCGCTCCGCCCAGATGAAGAAAAGCTGTGTTACAGTGTGATCTTTGTAATGGACGAGGAAGCGAACGTCAAGGATTGGCATCTGGCTCATACGGTGATAAAGAGTAATCGCCGTTATGCCTATGAAGAGGTGCAGGATATATTGGAAAAGAATGGCGTGGTAGATGGTACTGGTGAGCCGGCACCTCCTGCAACCAAAGCCAAACCCTATCAGGGAGAATATGCTGCTGAGCTGATAATGCTTGATAAACTGGCAAAGAAACTGCGTGCAGCACGTTTCAAGAACGGTGCAGTGAAGTTTGATAGGGAAGAACTGCATTTCGATGTGGATGAGAAAGGTAAACCCATACGTTGCTATTATAAGAAGTCGAAAGATGCTAATAAACTTATTGAAGAGTTTATGCTGTTGGCAAACCGTACTGTAGCGGAATTTATAGGGAAGAAAGAGGAAAAAGGAAAAAAGAAAGAAGGTAATAATACCAAAGGCAAGACCTTTGTATACCGTATTCATGATCAGCCAGATCCACAGAAGTTGGAGTCGTTACGTGCTGCCTTGGTACCATTTGGCTATAAGGTAAAGACCAGTGGTACGCGTGGTGCCATTTCAAAGAATCTGAATAAGCTGATGGAAGATGCCCAGGGTGAACGGGAGCAGAAGTTGGTGGAAACGTTGGCTCTTAGAGCTATGATGAAAGCCAAATACTCTACTCATAACATAGGTCACTACGGTCTGGCATTCGATTATTATACTCATTTCACCTCACCCATCCGTCGTTATCCTGACACGATGGTGCACCGTTTGCTGACACGCTATCAGGAGGGTGGCCGCTCTGTTAACCAAGAACACTACGAGGAACTGTGTGAGCATGCGAGCGAGATGGAGCAAACGGCACAGAATGCGGAGCGTGACTCTATCAAGTATAAAATGGTGGAGTTCATGGCCGACAAAGTTGGTCAGGAGTTCGACGCTCACATCTCTGGCATACAGTCGTATGGTATCTATTGTGAGATAGATGAGAACCACTGTGAGGGATTGGTGGGCATGCACGACCTTGATGGTGACTATTATGAGTTTGATGAACGTAACTATCAACTTGTGGGGCGCCGTCATCATAAGAAGTACCAGTTAGGTGATCCCATTCGTATCAAGGTGGCGCGGGCGAATATCGATAAGCGACAACTCGACTTTGTGTTGGCTGATGAGTAAGAAAAAAGAGAACGTGCCGCATCATTTGGCACGTTCTCTTTTTGAATTCTATAGGGATGATTACTTGCAGAAGATGCTTGGGTCAGGATACTTAATAGGAAATTCTCGATCACCTGTGACGGTGATTGTTCCCACACTTTGTTCCTTTTCTACTTTCTTGTTTTTCTTGTCCATGATGCGGGCCACAAAATTGTATTGCTGATTACGTGACAACTCTACGGTACATGGAACGGGGCCATATTGTTGACCATTAATCACAACGTAGACTGTTCGGCACTCAATGTTGGTAGTAATCCGAACTTTAGCAGGACCAGGTGGTGGGGGAGGAGGTGTAGTCTCAAGCTTCTTCACTGTTACACTTGTCTGAGCCTCCAGCTTAGTGCGGTTCGTTGTGGCTGTGATGGTGGCGGTTCCTTCACTTTGTGCAACAATCTTTCCTGACTGGTTTACGGAAACTACAGACGGGTTGCTAGATTCCCAGATAATGGTCTCGTCCGCGTTCTTTGGCTTCTTACTAACATTAAGTGTATTTTGACTGCCCAGCGTCAGGGTAAGTGATGACTGCATGGAGATGTCGGTACAATCTATTTTTTGGGGAGGTGTCGGTTCCTCTCCCTTTCCTACCTCGTTGCCTTGCTCTTGTCCACCGTCGGTAGGTGGCGTGTCAGGTATTGTGTCTCCTGGTACTTCAACCTTTGCATCTTCGTTCCCGTTTGTCAATTTCGGGTAGAGAAAGAACACAAGCACTACAGCCGCTATGGCCGCTATAATATAGGGTAGTTTACTTCTTTTCGGTGGATCAACCGGCCCTTTCTTAGGCTTACGCTTCTCTGTGAAGGTGGGGGCTGAAGCCTCTTCTTCCTTGCCATCTATGGTGTGCTCTTGGCGCACGAAATTCAGACGCTCAGCATAGTCATCGTCAGTGGCCTCAATGCGGAAGTAAAGATCGTTGGTGGCACGTTTGCGGTTGAAGTCGAACTGCTTTGACACGCGGCCTTGCTGCCATTGCTCTTTCTTGATGTCGATAGTGGCATTGGGATTATCGAAGTTGGCTTCACCCTCGCAGACAAGCAGTCGTAGGTCACAAGGAACACGTGATGCTCCGGTACAACCGATATGACAGGTGAACTTTCCGCGTCCATCATCTCTCACGCCAGTGAGGTCTATGCCTATCTGGGGAATGTCGACCGTTCGCTTCATGGGTGTACCCTTTACGTCGCTGCCATCAACCTTGCTGGTGAACACAGGATAGACCTCAACCAATACCTGAGCGTGCTGAGGTGTGCGCGCTACAATGACGTGTCCCTCATTACTATTACGGTTCACTTTCTCAGGTACGCGGTTATCATTGGGGTACTGCCATACCACCATAACGTCGTGTAGCACACCCCATTCCCAACTGATGCTGACGCCATCGGCAGTTTTGTCGTATTCTGTCTTGAATCCACGCAGTCGCGGATTTGACTGCACACCAACAGGATTGCCTGCGGTCATGATGCCATTGCGTACAGTAACTGGCAGGAAGAAACGCTCGCCGTGGAAGTCCTTACGTACAATGTACTGTTTGTCATCCAAATCAATGAGTGTACCGTGTATGTCAGTCTCGTTGGTAATCAAGTCACCCGACTGGTAGTTGTACGGCTCGTCGTCAGTGTATAGCTTCAGTTTGGTGCCTCGCTGTTCGTTCCACTTCAAAGTAGCGCTCTGTTCATCATCGTTGCTCACAATAACTTCGATAGGCTTCTCATTGGTAGCCACACGTGGGACTGTGCGGTATTGAAGCTCCATGTCTTTGGTGCGTAACTCGTTGCCAAACTCATCAAAGTAGACGGCTACGAAGTTATACATATAAGGCGTGAGCTCCTTCAGTCCGCTGTCGGTGAAGGTTGTAACCTCAGGATTCTCTTCTTCGTCGAAAGTGGGAAGAACACGTTCGATAAGTTGTTCTTCGCCCTTGGGTGCACCGCCATCACGTCTCCATAGTTCTACGTAACGGGCATCTTTTGGTACCAAGATGTCAAACTTAATATAGGTGTCGTATGGAGTGCCTTTTACGTTTTTCTTTGGAAGTTTGTCGAGTTGGCCAGGTTTATCCGAAGCAACAGTAGTCGATGTTGTTCCAGTTGTGTTATTGTTGTCAGCGTCAAGTGCCTGCATGGAGAACTTGTTTTCACGCATGAACTGGTCAATGACCTTCATGACTTCTTTCTCGCGCTTTTCGTCAACTAAGTTGGCATCAGGGAACGATCCTTTCAGCGTTTTGCAGAAGTAGGAATTATCTGCAAGTGAACGTTGAATGAACAAGGTGCAGTCTGCCATGTCAACATTCTGGTTGCGTACAAATTCTGCAATGCCAAGGTTCTCAGCCGATCCAACGATGGCAGCTACAGCAGCTTCTATCTCGCGGCGTGTTACAAAGAACTCACAGCTGAGTCCGTCAATGGTAACGCGGCCTTCGTACTCAGAAGGATTCTTCTCAAGAACGATGGCTGCTTCAGCTTCAAGAATAGGCAATGCCTTGCTTTTATTGATGCCTGCCATGCTTAAGTTGTTGTAGAACAACTCTGCTACAGCGGTGATGCGAGGGTCTATACCTGCGCCAGGAAGAATCTGTTGTGCTTTCACCTCCTTGCTCTCACGTTCGTAGAGCTTCAGTGACAAATCCTGACCATCACCTGAGATGACCAAGATGTTAGGGCGGCCATACTGTTGAAACAGGAATGTGTTTACATCAATATCGGCAATGTTCTGATAGCCATGACTTACAAAGAGGTTCTTCACCGCTTCTTTGTCAGCCGCCGATACGCAGTCGTTGAAGATAAAGCCTAAGGGGAGTTCGCTCTTAACGGCCTCGTAGGTGGTGCCTTGCAACAGATAAGCCTGAGTCATAAAGTCGCTGAGGTGCTTCTCAACTGCCAGCAAGAGCAGATCGCCATAGCTATGCTCCTTGCCTTTTAGGTTGAATGTACCCTGACGCTTGATGTCCTTTAGCACTTCAGTGTAGGCATTTTTTGACCCCGTTTGACGTGCACGAAGTGCAGCATCTCCAATAACAAGTTCGTCGTTTTCCTTCAGAATGGCTAAAGGGAGAATAGGTCTGTTCCCATCAAAGGGGAACAGACCATTCTTATCAGCTTTGTTGTACAGGAAGGAGATTTTGCTTCCCGACAACTTGATAATCATTCCATAATTCATTGTGCATTGATTCCTTTAAGTAAGAACTCATCGTAGAACTTCATGCCCTCAAGCACGATGATGGGTGCTACGAAGTCGAAGCCGCCCTTGCTCTGCTTAGCTTTATGGTATTCGGGCAGGTTCTGGATGTAAGCCGTGATATTCATGTTGCGCAGTCCACCTTCAATTACCTGCCACGGCATGGTCATGTTGAAGTTGTCTTTTGCAAACATATAGAAGTACTTAATGAAGGCAATGAACTTGTCGCCTGCCGCAGGATTGGTGTAGAACTGCGAACCAATGAACCGGATCATGTCGGGCGTGATGGTGTTGTCGTAGTTGACAGGCTTCATGCCACCATCTACATTCAGACTGAAGCCACTCTCACCGATAATCTCCATTGGAGCCTCGTTCTGCGGACGGTAAAGTGAAGTGTTTTTGATGGTCAATCCCTTTGATACCTCATACTTTACGTCTACATAACCAGCCTGTGGGAATACAATGCGTGGATAGCCAGGCAGATACTGACCAGCCTCCTGCTTGCCACCCATACCACCCATGAACATGTTCAGGTAATACTCCATGGCCTGGTTTTGTCCATTGGCAATGCTCAGCCATTCCATGATGCGGGCACCCTTACCTGCAAATACAATATTCACATTTGGCTTAGCAGGCTGACCTCCCATGGCAAGCCATGAACATTCCTTACTGTTGCGTACCTGCTTGATGAGCTTCTTCACAATCATGCCGGCATAGTACATGATAAGACCGGTGACATAGAGGTTCACACAGAACAAATCACGGCAGTTGATGGCAATCTGCTTGTAGAAGAATGGCAGTTGCTCTGCAGTTAGCCGATCAACCATCTGCTCGAAGTAGTAAGGAGCAGTTGCTGGTGTGAACTTCGACTCCATCAGGTTCAGGCCTTGAATCTTCAGTCCGAAGTTGTCACAGGTCTGCAGCAGCACCTTTTGGAAGTTTGTTGAGAACTTCGTAGCCAGTGAAACGCGTTGTGCGGCAAAGCGGATAGAATTCTGCTTAATCATCGTCAACTTCGAACCGTTGTCTAACGGTGTGAGTGCAGAGATATCAGTAGTACTACCGCCAATATCAAAGCAAACTGTTAGCGTGTTGCGGTCGTTGACAGGGATATTTGTTGACGTGAGATAGTTGGCAACAGCACAGGCTTCAGTCATGCTTTGGTATACAGAAACATTATCGCCAATAATCTTCTCAACATTGAATTCTATCTTCTCGTCGTCATTGTCAATGATAAACTGAGGCTTGCCAGCATTCTGTTGACCAATGCTACTTGCTGCTCCAAAGTCATCTTTTCCGTTGCCGAAGGGGTCGCTTACAGGTGCAGGGTTGCTGCTAAACGGATCGTTGCCACCAGCATTGTTGCCAAATGGATCGTTACCGAAGCCAGCATTGTTTGCGAATGGATCGCTGCCAAATCCGGCATTACTTGCAAATGGGTCGCTGTTTGTACTTCTGAATGGATCATTGTTTGGTCCAAAGTCATCATATTGTGTGGTATCATCGCTATCCTTATTGGTGTGGCTCGATACCTGCAGACCGAATGCATTTTTATGCATGCCGTTGGTGTCTACTATCATCTTCGGGGTTAATGGATTGCTTTTAGTCAGTTCGCTCCAGATGTCCTCATAACTAGTCAATAGACTCCTACTCATAGCAGATGGGAATGCCCAAATAACACATTCTGGGTAGAAGCGCTCGTTACGATCGAACAGCTCTGCATATACCTGTTGCATCAATGATGACAAGAATGCTACCTTGTAGGCTTTGTCAATATCATCGTCATCCCATTTCATGTTGTGTACCTGATTCAATGGGCCACACTTTGCACAATTCAATTGAATGAGTTTTTTTGTGACACCATGAATAGGCAGGTTACTGCTAAAGCATGGGAAGCCACCCTTGACAGCCTGACGGAGCTCAGTGGTAAGCAATGAGCTTTTGTTCATTGATAAACGGTTGGGATCATGGAGTGTCAGAACACTCTTGATGGCATTTGACTTGATGGGGTTCGACTGGAAGAACAGCAAGTGCTTCTCGTCGGCAACACCATTGTCGTCTTCGTCAACGCTTAGTAGCGACACACGTCGGTTCTTGAATTGCAAGCCAGCTACATCACCAGTTGCGCTGTTACAGAAGGCTACTGAAGTGTTGGTACTACCAAAGTCAACACCTACACGAACCTTGCTGCGTGGCTCTTCAGTAATGATGTACGGATAATCGGAGTTTGCCGTTACATCGTAGCGTACAATCAGGAAACCTGCATGCTTATCGGTGGTCGTGGTGAGCTTCAACCCCTTGAACGGCTGGTTCGACTCATAGATCTCATACTTGTATTTGTTGCCTGCTGTCCTGTCGTTCGATTCAATATGCAGTTCAACTTTTACATTCTTTGTCTCGTAGCTTTGAGCCTGATTGGCCTTTGCCAGATAGAGGGGCTCTACGGCGTCATCGTCAGAGGAGATGATTCGGAATTCGTTATTCTTGTCGCCTACGAACGGAACAGCACGGAACGGGAAGTCCTGTGAGAACGTGTAATGAGGCATCTCAGAATAGAGGAAGTAACGATTCCAATGCTTTGAGATGAAGTTTGGCCAGATAATGATGTCAGCATTACGTACAACACCTTTTACTGTGTACACAACGGGTATTTCCTGAGTCGTACCATTTTCAACTTGCAGCGTCAGCTTTACCTCCAGGTTGTTGTATTCGCTATCTTCGAAATAGACGGCAGTCATTTTCGACTTGATTGCAGATCCGTTGGAGGCTTGTCCAACCAATGCACCGATGTTATCTCCAAAGACACTCACACCCAGTGTGCTCAGAGGTAATGCGAAGTAGGCCGTACCTGTAACAGCACCGTTACGGTCTTTCTTGTCGGCAGGCATGATGTAGACAGGTAACTTTGACGTTCGGTCAACCCTCTCCTTTATGGTTCCTTGGAGAATCAGACGGGCAATCTCAGAGTCACTTGGCAACATCAAATCCTTCGGGTTGAACTCAATGGCTCCCTCACGATATTCCGTGACGATGGTTCCATTGATACCATAGAGTTGGTTCCGATAGTTGAATACCAGTGAGAACGGCTTCTGGAAACTCTCCACCTGCGGAGTTGAGGCGGCATCCAGTTTGTAACCATGTTCCTCAGCATATTTAGCGATATCGGTAAGCCATGCTTCGAGAATGCTGATGAGGTTAGAGTAGTTAGGCTGCAGGTCGGTACCTGAAGGTGACTTAACTCCTTCGTAATACTTAGCCAGCTTGTCGAGGTTCTCTGACAGATGACGAACGTAAGCATAGAGCGATAGCGTTTGGTGAGCTACCATGTCGTTTTTCAATGGATCGATGAAACGACCGGAATTGAAGTCAACAAAGGGGCGCTCCTTGTTGGGCTGTACCTTGTAGGATACAGATGTGAAAAGCAGACAGTCGGGCGATGTGGCACCTACCACCTTGCCATCGTACTTGATGACATCGATAAATGGAATGCCGCGCTCTGGTCCTTGTGCCTCCAGGTCGCTCCACAATATCTTTCTATCAAAGAGCATGTTACCAAATGCTCCCTTTGGTTCGTAAATGTTGGCGGTTTCCTTGATGTCCTTACCATCGGAATAAGCCAGTTTCACGCGTTCCACCTCAATGCGCTGATGATCGAGGGCAATACAAGCGATGAAACCGCGCCATTCGCTTGCCAACTGAGCATAGTAGGCGTTCAGGTTCAACGCACCTTCGTTGCCACCTTTGCCATAGTTCATGGCATTATTAAAAAGGTTTGCGCGTGCATATGCAGTAGGAACACCTGAAACAATGGCACCAACATCGTTCGAATCCAAACTGATAGCCGGTGTGATAATGTCGCGAGTGAATATTTGCATGTTGCTGAAGGGAGCCCACTTCGTCTGCACGCCAGAGGGTCTGGTTTTCCCTTCTACTTCAATCACTAACGGTATGTAATTTGCCATAAAGCGTTTTTCTATTTAAGTTCAAACTTCTGATTAATTGTGATGGCATTGTAGATGTGAGCTAGGAACTTCTCCTTTGTTGTGTTCACCATCTGGTCGGCCACGCGAGGCTTTGATTTCTCATCGGTAAGGGTTTTGATCAACTCGTCAACCGAATTATCGCTCTTACTGATTAAACCAGAGATCTTACTCCAGTTATGATTGGGGTCAATAAATAGTTGACCACAGCTAATGCTTTTCATCTCCTGACGCATATTCTTGAATGCTGTCTCGTTGAAGAGGAAACGGCCTGGTTTTACTGAATCGTAAAGCTGGTATATCCAACCTTTAATCATATTGTTCTCTTTGTCGAACTTATAACCAAAGAGGCGCAGGTAGTCGTTAATTTCCTTGCACTGGTTGAGGCTTATTCCATCGTAATCGTGAATGTTCTGAGTAGCGAACTTGGCGATGAAGCCATGTGTGCCAATAGTAGGAATGGCATCGTCGGTCCATGCGGCCTCACTTTGTGAAAGTACCATGTGTGCAAAAGTAAAGAAAGCTCCTAGCTTGTTTTCGAACAGTACTCCGTTGGTAAGGAAGTCATTACCTTGGAAGGTGAGCACGCCACCCTCGTCGCCTACTGAACGATAGAAATATTCAGCCACAGGACGACTCAATTCGGCATCATCTACCGTGAAGAAGTCGTAAGCAGCGCAAGCGCACATGAGCTCTACTACATGACAGGCATTCTTCTGCTCCTGTCCACCAGTGATGGTATCACCTGTAGTGCCTACATCAAGCTTTGGCATAGGCCATCCTATGTGATAGAAACGCTTGTAAGTTGCCTTTACGGTGGGATCAGCCTGATAGAACTGCATGGCAGCCTGACTGTTCAGGGCGAAATTGTTAGAGTCGGCCACTACCTTTTGGCTTGCTTTGTACTGGGCATTGGGAGAGTTAAATGAGAAGTAGTTGGTGAGCAGTGTGGCACCAAACTTCACGTTGGTCAGGTCAAGTGTGTGACCGTCGGTCAGAATTTCAGCAGCGTCGCGCAGAGCTACTGGAATGACAGGAATACTGGAGGCGCCCGTACCACCGAATACTGAACCAAACACAAATACACGGGCATCGCCCTGTGCTTCCTGCATCTTCTCTAAAAATGCCTTTAAGTTACGATCCTGATCCTCAGCATTGTCACCTTTCTGCTTCGCATTACGGGCAGCTTCGATAATTCCGTGATACATCAACATTGAACCCAGGTGGGTCTGTGCACGATAGCCGTGGTCCAGTTCAAACTCCTGTACGGTAGCCTCGTCGTAGAATAGATCGGAAACGTCCTTGTTCTCGTCCCTGGCTTCGTTGTTGCTTGTATGCGATAGTACCCTGAACGATCTACGGCCTTGGTCACCATAGTTGGTATAGAACTTATAGAGGTTCAGCTTGGCTGAAAAGAAGGTATCGCGGTTGATGGTACCACCGTCAATATTCGTCTCGTCATTCGATTTCACCTTATTATATATATCAATAAGTTCCTCAACCCTACCTTTATTACCATTGCTTTGGTCGGTGTCAAGCGTAAGGATGTCGACCTCATGATTATCGAACATGCCAATGGCACACAGGTGGACGAACGATTCCAAGCATCGCATACCTGTACCGCCTATAGCTATTACAAATAGTTTTGCCATTCTTTTTTTGTTTTACTGATTTTGCAATAATCTGCCCGACAGTTCAAAAAGGTACTTGTCGAGCAGATGTTTATCTATTCTCAAAGTTATTTAGAACCAGCTGGAAAGTTTGCCGTGATTAAATATCTTTGCAAGAACTACGCCACAAACAATGTACAGCACTGTAGCTACACCTGTGGAGATGCTCATAGCCTGCATATAGGCAGCAGCTTTTGATGGAACTTTGATGCCCTGATAGCCCATGAAGTAATTGATTCCAAATACGCAGATGGGAACAAGCGCACAGATAATCCAGAACCACATCTTACGCTTGCTCTTGTCTTTGGGGTTGGCTCCAAGTTCATAAGAAATACTATTTGCGATAAGAATCGACACAATCATTAATACTAAGAATACTACGAGGCCGATAATATAGGCCGATACAACTGATCCGTTCATGTTTTTATAGTTTTAAATTGTTATTATTGGATTATATTTATTCTTGCTTTATTCTTCTGCCATTTTTAAGAAGTAGGTATAAATAATAGTACCACGAGGATTCATATTTTGCAGTGTTACTGTAATGGCATCTCTCAGATTGTTGTTGCCATTGAATACGAAGAGTTCGTCAAGACGAGGGCTGAGGTTTGGCTCGCTTTCAGCAATCACCACGTCAATCCTCAACATATCTGTATCTTCAGCACCAACTGGCTTGCCAGTGAAATTGGGCGAGAATACAATGCCAATCTCTGTCTTCTTGCCTTCCAATTGCTGGAAAGTTTCATCGAAAAGTTTCTGGTCAATGGCGAACATGTCCTTTATCTCGTTAATGGCAGCAGGGCCTTTACTATAGTCATGTTTATCCAGAAGTGCAGGTTCTCCCTTTTCATCAATACTCTCATATTGCTCAGCATAAGCCTGCTTGTCTTTGTTCCACAGTCTCCAAGCCACAAACTTCATGAAGTCATTCTGAACATTTGTTACACGTACATCAAGTTTCTTGATGATGTAGGAATCCTGGTTAGAGAAGTCGAAGAACAGGTTGCGTAGCAAGTCGGTGAACACAGGGGTGTTGCCAATCTCTGATGCACCTTTTGCATTTGTGAGGATGTTCGCCCAAACATCGCCAGTAGGGTAGTATTCCACACGCGAACCTTCGCCATAGGCTGTAAAACAATTGCCTGTACCTGTTTCAATCACGTTTGTAACAATGTCTTCCTGTGTATCGTCGGCCATGTGATAGTTACCTCCTTTGATGGCACTTGGATATTCTGTTGTGCAACTATACGCATCGGGTGAGAGCGTAAACTCTCCATTGGTAATAGAATTTGCCATTGATTCACGAACAAGCTTAAGTAAATTGTGCTGCTTGTTGTCAAATACAATGAAATACAGGTGCTTCTCAGCTTTTCCTTCGGTATAGTTGAAAATGAAGAAGGTGATATCCTTTCCTGCCTGTAGCCATTTCTGGAAATAGGGGGCTGCGAAGCTGGCATGCTGCACACGTTTGTCGGGGGTATATTCCTCAAAGTCGGTAACCAGTAGCGCACTCTTTCCTTCTGCAACTATCTGAGACAGAGTCTTCTCAATGGGAGCCATCTGGCGCGAATACGAAGAAGCGTCAACAATCTTGTTGTAGAGTGCTGTCTGTTTCAGTTCAAGTGGTTCAATTTTGTCGTCGGCCATAGAATATACCGTGCAATTCTCCCCACTTGTCAGGCGGTTGACAGTCTGTTTCATTACTTGCTCAGCATTTGGATTGGTCTTATAGGCCTCGATTATACCATTCGATAGGTCAAAGTAAGCCGACACCAAATCCTTCTCTTCAGCTGAGACAATGTCTTTGTCGTAATATGCCTTCACTTCTGCGGGCATGTCAATTTTTACGTCTTCACTGCAGCAAGATGTTACACCCATGCTTGACAGCAATGCTCCAGCTGCCAGCAATACATTTCCTAGAAAAATTTTCTTGTTCATATTTGTAGATGTTTTTTAGTTTTTCTCTATTCTTCATTCTCGTCAGACTTTCCCGAAAGTCCGTCCATGATAGACTTCCCAACTGTTGTCACTTGATTGGCAATGTCCATAATCATGTCGAATTTCTCACCTGCTTTCCACTTTGCAATGTAGGTTAGGTATTCTGCTTTTAGGTTGGAAATCTCTTTTTTCTCATCCTTTGTGTACTCATAGGTGTCAAGGTCTTCACTCACGTCGGCATAAATGGCTTCAGCATCAGCCCATTGCTCAGCTGTATACTCATTGCCGTTCAGCCGGATATCCTCAACCAATGTGCGTAAATCGTCAATGGCATCCTTACGGTCGTCACAGGCCACGAAAATGAACGCAGCGCATAGAAAAAGGATGAGTTTCTGATAGTTTTTCATTGCAAAAAGTCCTTTTATGTGTTTAGGCAGTTTGAATAATCGATTGCAAATATAGCGTTTTTTTTCATTAATTGCTATAAAGTCCGCTTTTTTTTTGCATTTTATCTTAATTAGTGGAATAATAGCACACAAAAGTAATGGTAAATCTAATAATAATCGTACCTTTGAACTGTGTTCTAAGGTACTTCCGTTCGGAGATTTGTCGTAGACCCATTGACTGAAAGGAGATAAATGAGAAGAAAAACAAATTTTCCTTTTGCATTT
>JAEEGL010319541.1_pt1 | contig 28652 bp, 7 predicted proteins | sample 9134231 | NCBI WGS metagenome assembly JAEEGL01 (sample SAMN16246548, study PRJNA631951) | gut metagenome | biome: gut microbiome; feature: rumen; material: fiber-attached | host: Bos | place: Iran: Karaj | collected 2018-10 | reverse complement strand
CTGAAGAACATCGCTCTCAAGGTCGGAGGCACGCTGACCAGCGGCATCTGCGACATCAATACATTCAAGAACTTCCTTAAGTCCGGCGATATCCCCGCCAAACTCAAGGAGAACCTCCTTGAAGCGCTCAAGAAAGCCGGAAAAGCACTCACCAATGCAGCTATCGACGAACTCACCGGACTCCTCGGAGTCAAGGTAGCGGTCGAGGACGTGCCGGATTCCCATACGTTCACGACTGACGCGATAGCCGGAGCCGGCGGAGCGCAGGCAGCAGTCGCCGGATCGGTGGCGATCGCCGTCATACACGGCACCGTCTCCGCGGCGATAGCCGGAACGAACGCATCAAGCACCCGCTTTGTAATGGTTAGCGGAGATCTCTCCGTCAAGGCGGAAGGCAATCAAATAGAAAAGACGACAGCGTCCGCAGCCGAGGATTCCAAAGGCAAGGCGAACGCAAACCTCAACGCGGGACAGGGAACCGGAGTCGCGGGAGCGAACGGTGAGGCGGCAACACCTCCGTCCGTGATAAAGCCCTCCGAGATCTCCAACGCGAACATCACGATATCCGCAGGCGGAAAGGCCGAGGTCGAGGAGCGCGAGGTGACCCTCGTGCCTGACCAGGGCATGAAGCTGCGCAAGGTCACGGTGACCTACGAGAACAAGGACGGCGTCAAGACGACGGTTGAAGTCCCGATATTCTCGGACAACAAGTTCACCGTACCCCAGATAGACTCTGAAGGCACCGAAGTCACTATCACGCTGGCCGGAAGAGCCGTCAAGGTCAAAGCCGGTTCCACACTGGAATACAGGGTCATCTTCGTCAGCGAAGACGTCAAGACGGTCAAGGATGTAAACCTCGTGACGGAAGGAGAAGGAACAGGGGAACTGACCGCGGGCAACCCGCAGGGCAGTGTCTCCGACGGAATGACCGAACAGTTCTACTATCTCAAGGCAAAGCCCGGGACCGGATTCGAACTGGAAGACTCTATGGTCCTGTTCACCTATATCGGAGCTGACGGAAAGAGCGCGACAGCCGACTGGTTCACCAAGGATCTGCTCAGCGAGAACGGATACCAGTTCAGCATCATGCGCAAGAAGCAGGATGACGGCAGCTGGAAATCCACTCTTTACATCAACAGGGGCAAGAAAGAGGTCGAGATAAAGGACGGCAGCGTCGTCACGGCGCAGCTCACGTTCATAAGCAAGCTCACTCTGACGGTAAAGACGACCAGAAAATCCGGAAGGGTCGATAAGACCGAACAGCTCGACATCGTCAAGAAGGAACAGAATTCCGACAAGAGCTGGACTGTAACTTATGAGGATGCGGTCACTGAAAGCCAGAAAAAGATAGTCAAGGGAACCGTAAAGCTCCTCAACGTCACTGCGGCAAAGGACGGAGCGGAACCAAGGGCTGTCTATGAGGACAGGATCGCTGTCGTGGTCAATCCCGCGGCAGGGTACAAACTGTCAAAGATCTATTTCAAATACAAGGTCAACGGCGCAGATCAGACACAGGATATCGTCACCACCGACAGCTCCATGATCGACCCGGACGGCGGCACGACATACCTCTTCTATCTGCCGGAAGCCAGCACGGAGATCTTCGTGTTCTTCGAGGCGGATCCGAACCCGGCTCCGCAGCAGGAGACTCAGGCAAAGAACCAGAGCGGCAAGACGATAGGCGCAGGCGCAGGTTTCGCGATGACATATACAGATCTCGATGTCACTTCGATGATAGGCGAGAACAGGACCGTCACGGCAGGAACGGCTGATATCCGCGCGGATTCCATCCATTCCACACAGACAGCTGGCGTAGCCGGCACAGATCCGCTCGCGACTGCATCCAAGGGCGTGCAGAGCCAGACAAAGAAGGACGTATCGCTCGATGCCAGCGTGGCAGTGACTGTTATCAATGACACGGTAAAAACGATCATCGGAAAGAACGCGAAGCTGACCGTTACTGGAGAGAATCTGGTCGCGGTGGATCCGGAAGATCCGCACACCGATTTCGTCAGCTACAACCAGTCTGCTTACCAGGAAGGCAACGCTGTCACCAAGGCGAGCTCCTTTGCAGCAGGCAAATCCACTGCGGTAGGCGCTGCGGTCACAGTGAACATCACGTCCTCCATGGTCCAGGCGATCCTTGAAGGAAGCGTCGACGCCGCAGGCAGCGCCAATCTCAGCGCCAAGACACATAACCGCGACGATTCCGAAGCCCTCGCCACAGCGATGGGCGCAGATCTCGACAGATATATGAACAAGTTTGCCAGCGGAGTGCAGACGACCGAGGATACAGCGAAAAAGCTGCTGTCCGGAGAATTCTTCGGCAGTTCCGGAGGCAATAACAATCAGAGCGACGGCAAGAAGGGACCCGGAACCAGGGACGGCAAGGACGAACAGAAAGACGACAAGAAGCCGAACGACACCCAGCAGAGGATCATGGATACCCTCAGCGAGAACAAGAACGGCGACGACAGTTCGACTGATCCGGACAAGAAGGCGAACCTCTCATCCAATGCTCTGAGGACTCAGGCAGTCAAGGGAGAGTCCACTGACAAGGCTGCGGATACCGCCAACCTCGGTATCGACGAGGCAAATAAAAACAAAGGCTCCAGCGGCAGCGGGACCAAGACCCGCGCAGGCGGCAGCGACAGCAATAACAACAACAGTCCCGAGAACCAGCAGATGTCCCAGACTGACTCCAAGCAGAGCCAGAGCTTCCAGGTCGCTGCGGCTGTCGGACTGAACATCACGAAGCACAAGGCGAACACTGAGCTCACGGGATCTCTTAAAGCGGGCGGAAACATCACGGTCGCTTCTGAGAACCGCGGCAACTTCCTGACAAAGGGCACCGGTATCGCGATGAGCCTTGCACAGAACTCCAACTCCATCGCGGCTGGCGTCTCTGTCAGCGTTGACAAGAACGAGGCTACGGTAAAGATCACCGGCAGCGTCATCTCCAAGGCCGGCAAGGACGGAAACAGAGGCGACGTCGATATCACAGCGCATACTACGCAGAACATGGACGGCAAATACAGAGGCCTCCTGGCTGCACAGTCGCTGGCAGGCGCAGTTTCCGGAGGAGGAAAAGTCTCCATCGCCGGCAGCGTCTCGGTGGTCGTGGATGATGCAAAGACAAAGGTGGAGGTCGTCTCCGGCAAGGCCGCTCCTTCTGTAATAGAAGGCGGCAGGATCACGATCGAAGCCAAGGACAAGACGAAGCTGGCTATAAGGGCCGGCGGTATCAGCGTATCCAAAGGCTCCAACGTCGGCGTAGGCGTGGCATTCGCGATGATCTACGCGAACAACGTGATCGATATCAGCATCGGCGACTACGCACAGATCACCGGATCCAGCATCGTGATCAACGCGGAGAAGAGCAGAGTCGATTTCTCAGACTTTGAGAGCGCGATAGACCTGACGACGTTCATCACCGACACATCGGACCTCGATCCTGCGGACAAGCCTAAGGCGCATAAAGGATTCATCAATCTGGACAAGGACAAGAATGACCCGAACGCGTCATATACAGTCGATGTAAATGTGACAACGGAGAACGCTCTGGGACTCGTAGACGCACTGAACGTGCTCTCGAGCCAGAACTACTACGCGGAAGCGATCGCCGGATCCATAATGGGAACCGGTTCGGGCACAGATCAGAGCAAGCTCAACATCGCCGGCTCCGCAGCAGTCGTGGTGTTCCGCAACAAGGTGAAAGCTACTGTAGGCGAGAATGCCCTGATCCGCGCTTCCGGATGCACATACAGGATCTACGAGGATTCCGACGGGAAACTCTACTATGTCCTTGATGACACCGTATATTCCGAAGCCGAGAACGGAACGCTGCAGAAGGAAGGATTCTCCGCAGCCACGTTCGGAGCAAAGAAGGAAGAGGAACAGAAAGAGATAGAAGGCGCCATGTACGACGTCTATGTCGCAGGCAGCAGGACCTTCTACGTATACAGGAACCGCGTATGGGAAATAGTCGACGGAAAGAAACAGAGATCCGACGTGACCATGGCCATAATCAACGGAACCGCTACGGACAGGACTTCTGACCGCGGCATGATGCTGCGCGCAGATGATGAGGCGAACATCAGGATCATATCCGGATCCCTCTCGGTAGCACCGTCCAAGTTCGGCGTGGGACTCACCGTAGCCTGGCTCGACAACGGCGATACCGTTGAGACGGGCATCGGCAGCAGTTCTGACGTCAAGGTCTCCAAGGGCGGATTCCTGCAGCATGCCGGTGCGAAGACCAACACGATGGTGCTCACGGTAGCGGCGTCCATAGCAACCGGAGCGCAGTCCAAACTGACTGCGGGCGGAGCGCTCAATGTCGTTGATTCCGAGAGCACTGTGACAACAGAAGTCGGCAGCGGCACTGTTATAAAGACCGGCGGAGATCTGACTGTGGAGAGCTCCACACAGAACACCACGGTGCTCATCTCCCTGTCAGCCGCAGGCGGAAGCTCCAAAGTAGCAGTCGGCGGGACCATAGCCGTAGTTCTTGACAAAGCGAAAGCAGAGACTGAGATCGGCGAAAAGGCCTCGCTCATCAGCGATCACAGCAGCGTGACCGTCAAGGCGGTCAACTTCGAGAAGCTCATCAACGTTCTGGCAGCAGCGTCAGCTGCGCCGGCAGGCGATGCGGTGGTGGCAGGCACGGTGGGGGTCCTGATCTCCAGTACTGATGCCTCCGTCAATGTCGGCAACGGCGCCAGCATCACAGCCGCAAAGGACGCCAACGTCCTTACGGACACAGAGAGCATGCTGGTAACAGCAGCCTGCTCAGTGAGCCTTGGAGGCACCAAGCTCGGCGCCGGTGCCACCGTGATAGTGAACGCGGTGCACAGGACAGCTTCGGTCACGATCGAAAAATCCGTTGTGACGGCCTATACCGGAAACGTATTCATCGGATCCGCAGGCAAGGACACCAATATCATCATCGGCCTCGCGGCAGCGGCTGCGACGGGTAATGCTCTGGCGGGTACCATACCGGTATTCGTATCGGACGCCAAGATCACGGCTGAGGTCAAGGACGGAGCGAAGCTCACAGCCGGAGACTCCGTCGGAGTCGTCTCGTCCGGAGACGACAAGCTCTACATACTGGGCGGCGGTCTCTCAGTCGGAACCGGGACCGTCGGCGTAGGAGCGACCATAGGCGTCGCGGTACTTTCAAGGACAGTGTCCGCCACCGTGGGACAGAACGTCACCATCACGGCTCAGGCAAGCTCGGGCGGAAACGGGATCTACACGAAGCACAACAGAAAAACAAGAAGAGGCGTCATCATCGAAGCCGCAGGAAACGACACGACAGTCATGGCGGCAGTCGCCGCAGCGGGAACGACCGGAACTGCTGCTGTCGCTGGAACGGTAGTGACGCTGGTGATAAGCAACACTTCCAAAGCAGAGGTAGGAGAAAAAACCGTCATCACTTACAACGAGAAGGACGAGGACGGGGAAGGAGACGCCGAAGTCGCAGCCTCAGACGAATCGGTCGTGTTCGGGTTTGCCGGATCTCTCTCGGCAGCCGGCACGGTCGGAGTCGGAGCAACGGTATCGGTACTCGTATTCTCCAAAACAGTTGAAGCCATAAATAAGGCAAAGACTACGAAAGCCAGGGGCACCGTCAGCATTCACGCCGACGACGTTAGCAAGCTCATCCTGCTGGCTATCGGATTCGGCGCAGCCGGCACAGTCGGCGTAGCGGGCGACGTCAATGCCATGGTCTTCAGTGACACCGTCAGGGCAGGACTCGGAGGAACTGTCACTGCAGGTAAAGGAATAGAAGTAAAAGCTGATTCAGACAGTCTGCTGGTCAATGTCGCCGCCGGTGTGGCAGCGGGAGGAACGGCAGGCGTCAGTGCGGTCGTTCTTGTGACATACTTCGAAGGAACGACCGAGGCAAAGGTATATGACAGCGCGCAGCTGTTCACGACAGGAAACAGCACAGGCAACGTAACGGTATCCGCTCAGTCCAAGGAGACGGTATCGGCCGACGGAGCAGGCGCTGCTCTCGGCGGTACAGCCGGAGTCGGAGGCACCGTTGATGTAATCGTCACCAAGCTTCACACATCAGCCGTGACGGGCACAAAGGTCAAAGTCGATGCCAAAGGAGACTTCAGCATCACCGCCACAGATACATACGGACTCATCGCGATAGTGGCGACCGTAGCTCTCGGAGGAACTGCCGGAGTGGGCGTGACTGCCCTCGTCAGCGTCAGCCTCGGCGACGTAAAAGCATCAGTAGGAGAGAGCAACGACATCGATGCGGCGAACGTAACGGTAGCCGCTGAGAACAACAGAGATCTAGTGAGCGCGGACGGAACGGTAGCCGTCGGCGGAGAAGCCGGAGTCGGAGCCACAGTGACGGTCATCATTGCCGGCGCGAAGATGAGCCAGGATGCCCATGATACGCTGTACGGCAGCAAGACCATAGACGGCCTCAGCTACAACGTTTATAAATACAAGACTTCGAAGGTCGATACCACTCTGTACGAGCGCGGAGGAAATTACTACTGGTATGCCTACAACGAGGAGACCGAGGAATACGAATTCGTCCTCTACGGAGAAGAAGTCGATGAAGACTGTCTCTCCGGCACCGGAATGGATCCCCAGAAGCAGGTCGGCTATGCGTTCATGAAAGGCGGGAACGCCGCCAAGGCGAACGAACCCGACAAGGATGAGATGGGAGCCGCGCTGGAAGGCGACGGACAGCATCCCGGAGATGCGGATTATTCCGAATACGGTCAGGGCGGAAAGACTGACGACACCAAGCCGGGCGAGACTCTCTATATCTTCAACAACAGTAAGAACGAGTACTACAAGTATCCCAGCAAACCTACAGAGGATGAGAAGAAACAGCAGAAGTACAGGTACGATAAGGATACAGATTCATACGTGGCTGTAAACGAGTCGTACAGCTCAGCTGCTTTCGATTCAACTGCGGACGGAGAAGCCGGAAGATCATCCTTCTCCGCGGCAGAGATAAGCGTAGAGGAGACCGGTACGGACGGAAAAACCGTCACCAAGACCTTCAAAGATGCCGTTTCGGCTACTGTAGCAAAGGGAACGACCATAGACGCTGACGGAAACATCACCGTATCAGCGGGTGACGTGATCAATGCACTGATCATTTCCGGAACTGCCGCTGCGAGCGGCGCAGCCGGAGTCGGCGTCGGTGTGACGGTCGCTGTCCTGCGCTCCAATGTGGTGGCAAAAGTCGATGACGGTGCAACACTGACAGCCGGCGGAGCCATAAAAGTCGAGGCGAAGAGCGGATCGCTGCCTAAGAACACTAAGGATGCCATAGGCAGCCTGCCGGGAAGCAGCGAAAATAACCCGGTAAATACGAAGTCTGCATCAGAACAGAGCAATGAAGCAGACAGGAATGCAGGAACAGGCAAGGATGAGACTTCATCCACGATAAGACTCATCTCGGTCACAGCGGCGGGAGGCATCGCCGGAGTGGCGGTGTCCTGCGCGGTGCTTATGGTCTACTCCGACGTGACAGCAGAGATGGCCGGAGATGTCACTTCTGCCGGAAGCCTGAGCGTCAGCTCCGGTATGGATTTCGGCAAGGTCATGGCTGTCAATGTCGGTGTTGCTGCAGGAGTCGCTGCCGTGAATGCTTCGTACACGATGGCTTACTTCGCAGGAACTTCAAAAGCAGGGATCAGCGGAGATGCCAGGGTATGGAATGTCGGATCTCAGATCAACGTCAGCAATACAGGAACGACGAATGCAGTGACTGCAGCAGCCGCCATCGCAGGCGGCGCGGCGGCAGTCAACGCAGCAGTCGCGCTTGCAGTCAACAGGACATCGGTCCGCACATATATTGGACAGAATGTAAGGATAGGCTCTGACAAAGACAGCATGACCTATCCCGACATAAAGGTGTATCACGATTACACCGCCGAGGCGAAGAGCCTGATCATATCTGTATCCGCCGGTGCAGTCGCAGTCGGAGCCACTGCAGCAGTGGCGATAAACAAACTTGATGCTCTGTCATTTGTGGGTACAGATCCCGGAAAGACTGAAGGAGCAGTCAAGGGAAGCATACAGGCGGGAAGCCTTACGATTGAAGGAAAAGCCGCGGGAGATACTTCTGTCACAGGCATAGGAGTATCTGCAGGCGGTGTGGCAGTCAACGCAGCAGTAGCGCTGGCTATAGGAAATGCAAACAATATAGCTCTGCTCAACAGGATGCCGGTCACACTGTCCAGACAGCTGGCTCTCGGTACATCCTACAAGGGTGAAGTTGAGACTCTGGTCGTCTCTCTGGCAGCCGGAGGCGTCGCAGTCGGAGCTACTGTGGCCGTCGCCATTGCCGGAAGCATCAGCAGGGCAAAGGCGGATCTCGGTGCGAATGACATCACTGTTGGCAGCATCATGATCGATGCCGGAACTGAAAATGCGCCAAACAACAGTGATGCCAGGGTACTGGCTGTCACGGTAGGAGCCGGAGGAGCTGCAGTCAACGTGAACGTCGGACTGGCGCTCAATAAGGCGGAGAATACAGCAGAAGTCACCGGCACAGGCAAGATCAGCATCACAGGATACAGAGCCAGGACAGAAAGCGGAACGGTCGTCAGGAATCTGCTCTCAGTCAAGGCATACGGACGGGGCAGGTCAAACGTCGCGCTGTACAGTGTGGCGATCGGAGGCGCTGAGGTCAATGCATGCATAGCAGTAGCAGGACTTAAGAACACACAGACTGCGTCTGCCGGCGTCGGATCCGTTGCAGGAAGTACTGCGACTCAGATCACTGTCATGACGGTGCAGACCGCGCAGCAGGGCAAGCGTACGTCCTACAAGTTCACCTCAGATACAGGCCTTAAGGATCAGCCGACGGCCACGCACACGGTGTCATTCACCGATGCGATGGCTAATGCATACATATTCGCCGCAGGCGCAGGCCTTGTAGGTGCGAATGTAAGCGCTGCGACAGCTCTGTGCGATTCTTCTAACACGGTCCTGTTCAGCGCGGGGACAGTCACCGCGGGCGATGTCACGGTTCAGGGAGGAGGGCTTTCTTCCGCAGCCGTCAAGGTCGACAACGTATGCGCAGGACTGCTGACGATAGGAGTCCTGATGGGATTCTCATATGCAGCCGGCACCTTCAGCACTGAAGCCAAGGTCAAGGACGGTACAAAATGGACCATAGGCGACCTGACAGTCAGCAATGATTATGATTCAGTCGCTACTTCCACGGTGACACCTGCTGCGGGAGGAGTACACGCATCGAAAGTCGATATAGGACTCAACACCGCGTTCGCCATCAACAGCACACAGGCGCTGGGAGGCATCAGCGGCAAGGGAACGATAGAAGCCGGTGAAGTGAAAGTCACTTCGGAAGGCAATTCGCACAGTACAGCTCAGGTGATACCGCCGGTGCTCAGCATCAGCGAGATCACTATAGCTGCAAATGTCAGTTTCGCATTCAACCGCACGAGCCAGAAGATCCACTGCAACGATGTGGATCTGACTGCAGCATCCCTGGAGGTGACATCAAACCTCAACAAGAAAGACACCGACAAAGATGCCGGGGCAGCCGCTAAAGTCGGAGGAGCATACTCCGGAAAAGGCGTGAAGTTCAGCATGCTCACGATACAGGCAAACGCCGCTTACGCTGACTTCAGGGCAGATAACATGGCTACAGGCACAAGCCTGTCTCTGGATATCACGGGAGATGTAACGTTCAGCACGGATTCGACTTCCGCAGCCTGCACTGCAGTTGTGCTCGACAGCGAGATGAATCTCCTGTCCGCCTCGCTCACGATAGTAGCCAGCTTCGCGGACGGACATTTCAAATCATCGCTGAAGACTGACAAGAAGAAACTGAAAGCAAAGAACATATACGTAACGACAGAATACAGGATGAAGGCGGATGCGGAGAGCGCGATCGCTTCCAAGGGAGTCAGCGCAAACGCCGTGAAACTGGGCGTGAACCTGGCGTTCGCTGAAGCTTCAGCGACTGCAGAGGCAGAGCTTGAGGGAACCGGAGGCGATTCAGAAGCAGCCGCAGGCACGAAGAAGAACGGCAGTTTCGTAAGCGACGGAACGGTCTCTGTCACTGTTAACGGAACCGGGACCGCGGTATCCAGATTTGCTTCCCCGTTAGCGGAGATAAACGGTATCAAGATAGCGGTCAACGTCGTAATGGCTGACATCACAGGAACACAGACTGCATCTGTCAAGAAAATAAAGGTGGCAGGCAAGGATCTGACGGTATCCTCGAAATTCAACGATACAGCCGGATATGACGGATTGTGGGCGGCAGATGCCACCCAGACGGTGGGAGGCGAGCCGGGTTCCAAGGGATTCAGCCTTTCAATCAACGCGCTTGATATTCATGCCAATACCGCCAGAGCAAGAGCGAACATCGGGTCATATGCAGTGGCGGACGCTGTGTCCTTCAATATGGCCGGAGACATAATCATCAGCAGCACGGGAAGGGCGCTGGCCAGGGCAGCGGTTGAAAACACCAAGATCGGCCTCGACCTGAAGCTTCTCGGATTCGGTCTGATGATCGTCGATGCAGCCGCCGATGCGGTATTCAGCGCCGAGATGAAGAACATCTCCGGCACCGTCGGCGGAAAGAGCCTCACGGTCAAATCGGAATATACGGCAAACGCCTTTGCGGAGACAGGCCAGCCCAACGGCGGTATCACAGTCTCTCTGGGCGAACTCAACATCAACGTGGCGACAGCAAAAGTCGGAACGAACGGTATCGCAAAAGTCTCCGGAAGCGGCAAAACCGATCTGGACGGCGAGGCAGAGATCACCGTCAGCGGATCCGTGAACGCAAATGCCGGTATACTTGAGGGAATAACGGTCTCCGCTTCCAAGGTAGCTGTGAACCACACCACTTCGAATCTATGCGCGAACAACCAGGCATCCATGGAACTTGCCGGGGAATCCGCTGCGGGAGGGCTCTCAGTCACATCAAAGCTCACGAAAGCGAACAGCACGTCAGTCACAGGAAGCAGCACGGGAGGAAGTCTTGCAGCTTCCGGTGCCGACCTGAACGTCTTCAATCTGACAGTCAATATCGCCAAGGCCGATTCCGCAACGAAGAATACCGCTCTGATCAAGAACGGAACCTGGACCATTAAGACCAGGAAACAAGGTATCGGTTCAGGAAACGTCAGCGTGGAGGCGTCTGCACCTGCTGTCGCGGACGCGCAGGCAGTGACGAAGTTCATAGTAGGACTTGTGGCACTGGGCGGACTGGATGCTGAGTCCAGAACAAAAGATTATGCAGAAGCGTCTGTCGAAAATGCTGTGATAACTCTCAGCGGAGATATCACGGTAAACGGCAGTCTGACCACGAAATCCACTGCGAACGCTCAGATGGGCGGATTCATCGGCGGAGGCAACAATTCCAAGTCCATCGCAGAGAGCTATGTGGGATATGACCGCATAGTGAATGACGAAGTCGTAACGTACGAGCCGCAGACGGTCCTCGCTGGTATCACCGGAGGATCAGTGACAGCGGACGGAAACGTCACCGTCAGCGCAGTCAATACGGGAGAAGCAGAAGCCAATGTAGAGGCCGGAACGGTACTCAGCGGCGTCAGTATCGAAAAGACCAAGATGCCCACGAGATCCCTCTACAGCACAGATTCTTCCGTGACCGGAGGAACTGTCGTCAAAGCCGGAAAAGACATAAAGATCACCACAACTGACAACCAGTCAGCGAAGAGCGTAGCTGACTCCATGAGCATCGGCTTCGGAGTGAATTCCAGCGATACCAAAGGAAGCAACTATGTCGCTACGGATTCCACCCTCAACATCGACGCCGGACTCTATGCAGGAAAAGGCATCGAAGCCAGGATGGATTCCGACGCTCAGATGACGTCCAAGACTCTGGCGGTCGGAGGAGGATTCTTCGACGTCAAAGAGGTCGACGCCAGCAATATACTCACCAGACACGCTGTGATGACAGTATCCGGAAACTCGAAGCTCTATGCGGACTTCGGAGATCTGGACCTGCTCGTAAACACCGGCGTGAAGGACAATATAGTCACCGCCGCAAAGACGAGCGGCGGAGGAGCTGTCAGCACAGGACAGGTATCCGTGACCGTCTCGGTAGAGTCTCACGCAGACATAACGATCGGCAGCGGCGCCGAACTGTTCGACAGATTCAATACGGTCACGATCAGGACCGACTCCTCGGTCAATCAGCTTACCGTCAACAACTCCGTCGACTGCTCAGGCCTCGGGACAGAAGCCAAAGGCACGACCAAGATGGAGAAGCTCGACTTCAGATCCGCGATCACCGTAGGAGAAGACAAGAGCGACAAGCGCGTGAGGATCGAAGGAAGGAAGATCTATATACAGTCCGCTATGAGCGAGATCGGCATCAATGTCTCGACATACTCCAAGGGATCTGCTCTCATAGCCACCGACATAACTGCAAATAACATAATGACACTGGGCCTCACTGCCGAGACTTCGGTCATCGGGACCGACATGATAGGCCATGACGGAGCGATGGTGACGGCGTCCACCAGTCCGGCTTACAGAAGCAGGAACATCGACATATTCAGCCGCACCCAGCTCAATGCAGCAGGCAAATCATACGCGAGATCCAACCCGACCATCAATGCCGGCAGTGTCCTGAATATGTCCGGAAACACATATACAGGAAATGACTTCCTGGCTACGACTTACTCTCTGGAGAGAGACAGAGTCAGGAACGGCGTGAAGTCCGGAGGATTCGCGATCCAGTATAAGGACGACAAGACCTACGCTCTGAACGTAACAGGAAAATCCGAAATCGACGGACTTGTTCTCTATCTCGGAGACGCGGCAGGCGGGATCTTCATCGATATCTACGAGGCGGAGAACGGCAAAACCGCTGTCCGTGAGGTCGGCGTACGCAAGGAAGAACAGATCTGGAGCTTCGAGAGCGGAGCGATCAGATTCCGCAACATATACAACTTCCTGCCCGGAAATGCCAGTCTCTACGGCAGCAGCAAAGACGGCGTATTCCTGTCGGATCCTGAGAGCGTCCGGACAGGGCAGAAGAAACCTGATATCAGCAACATAACCGTCTATGACCAGTCGGTGATCCCGACAGTCACGATCACGAACTCCACCGAGACGGATATCATCCTGGGAGAAGTAACTTTCAGGAACACGGGATTCGTCAATCCCAGGCTGTTCATCAACGGCAAGCGCAGGAGCGTCGAGCCCGAGCATACCAGATGGCTGCCTCTGATGAAGGTGCAGAACTCCGGCTCTGCTGACGTCACGGTCACAAAACTCATACCCGCATTCAACGGAACGGCAGAGTTCATCTGGAAAGGCAAGACGGGTGGCATGCTGCTTTCCGTAGCCGACGTCAATGTGATAACGATGGGCAAGAACAAGACTGAGACCGTAAGGCCGCTCTGGGCTCATATACTCACAGTCAAAGGCGCCGCGGGAGTAGGAAAGACCGAGAACGGAACAGTAATGCCGTTCTATGCATGGATCTTCGCCGGAGATGAGAGCGGCAGAGTGAACGTGGAAGCTGCAGGCGACATCTGGCTTGATATCACTCCGATCCAGCCGGTCACGGTCGAAGCTCTTGATGACGTTCATATCAAAGCGGCTGAGGTTCCGGACGGCACAGTGGATATCGAGAACCTGACCAGCAGAACTGGATCCGTTGACCTGACTCTCGAGACGGGATTCAACGTATTTATGCTGCCGGACGCGGACACGATCACGATCCCGACTCCGGGAACTCTCGAATATGCCGATACTGTACCGACTTATGACGTCAGAGTGACCGGCGAGAACGGTTATACGATCAACGGTATCGATATGCTCGAATACTACATGATCGGCTATGACCCGGTTACAGGCCTGTACAAGTATCTGCTTCCCAACGGTACCATCTTCTTCCTTGACAGCGAAGGAAAGGTGACGAGGATCGAGGAGGGAGGAACAGCGGCAGCAGTAGGAGATTACAAGTTCAATTACGAAAAGGGAAAACTCGTATCCCTCACGCTGCAGGAAGGCGTCACTGTCGATCTCGTCGGCGGAACGCTGACCGTGGAGCAGGATGTCTTCTTCGAGGTCCTCTCGGAAGCGGTGAGCGCGAAATGGCTCGTGACCAACGGTCTTTTCAATAATGAAAAAGGCATCGTGATCCGTACCACCAAGATAGAAGGCAAAGACAGGACGGAGATCGACTACAAGATCTCCAGCATAGGAACATGGAGCGGCTATGAATGGTGGTGTCTGGACGGACTCGTTCCGGGCACAAAGAAAGGTGAAGTGCTCGATCCTGAAGAAGACTGCTTCCTCATCGCCTATGACGAGAAGAACAACATCGTCAGATTCTTCAATGCATCTGCTGCGCAGAACCAGAAGTCATCGTCCTACGACGATATGTTCGAGAACCTCAAGATAGAGGGCGGGAGCGTAGCGACCAACGGGAACCACTATCTCGTCAACAGGAATGAATGGGAAGCGTTCTGGGCTTACAACAATTACTTTGAGGACAACGCCGTCCTTATCGTCAACACAGGTGTCACGAACAATACTTCTGTGTTTACTGTGAGCGGCTTCCTGGGCACCAAGTGGGAGATCAGGATAACATACAACCATGTCAGCGGCAGATCCACATATGCATACCGTGAGAAACCCTCTGAGAACTATACGTCACTTTCCGTGATGGATACCGCTTTCGGGACCACAGTCAAGACCGAAACTGCAAACGGACTCACAGGTATCTATAAAGATCTGTGGGGATTCTACTGGGACGATCAGTATGTGAAAGAAGCTCTCAAGAAGGGTGCGAAAGTCATATCCATCCTGATAAACGGCGTGCCTCAGACGGTGTATGACGAGATCGACGCCAACGAGAACGACGGCGGGTATACCATGGATATGCTCAGGCACAGGGCGTTCCACGGCTATTACTACCAGCCCAAGACCTTCTATCCTGATACCAGATACATGAATATCACGTATCTCAAACTCAGCGAGTGCTCCGCGTCTCTGACCAGCGAGGGATTCACGACGGACACCTACTATCTGACGACCGATGACGAAGGAAACGAAAGACATGTCTATGCAGTCGTGGATGAGAAGACCGGACAGGTGACCGGTTACGAGGAGAGATGGGAGGACAATAACGGCAAACATACAGCAAAGGTGGAGATCAGCGGACGCACAGAGACAGTGAGCGGCACCGGCATTTACCGCCTGACGAGCGATTCCGAGACTCCGGCCGCATTCATGCTCAGCGAGTCCGACCCCGGAACCGGCGGATTCAGGTTCAGCTGGAGCAAGGATCTTATACCTGTATCGGAGAACTCCACTGTATATGAAGTCAACTATCTGTATCTGGACGCGAACGGGGATGTCCTCGGCTCTGCGGAAGACTACGGGGTGCAGGTGACGACTGACAGCAAGGGGAAGATCCTCAGCGTAAAAGTCGTCAGGCACGAGGTGGGCAGCCATATCGAACTGACTGACAGTGAGCTGACAGTCAGGCAGGAGCGCATCCTGTGGGAAGGCACGCCCGGAAACGCGGTGCTGGTGACCGGATGGAACGATCACAATGTATACGGCTACGATCCGGACCAGATAGTCATGATGAACTGGTACGACGGCGGCGACAGTGACAAGCAGATGGAAGCCTCTGTCAGAGGCATCACCGACTGCTATGAGTTCATCGTTTCCGGCCACGGTTCTAATGTCGGTGACGGCAACGTCGGGACATACGACGCTTCGTACAAGCTCTGGGTATACGAAAGAAGCAGCGACGGCAGTTGCCTCGTCCTCAAGGAACAGAACGGCGTATTTACGATGCAGACCGGCTACTTCACCGAGAACATCTATTATTTCGAAAAAGACAAAGACATATGGCAGACCGAAGAAGTGACTGATGCCGCAGCCGAAGGCAGCAGCAAGGTCTCAGGGACGGTCTATACGAACGGCAGCGAGAAGTTCCTGCTCGGCAGCGACGGAAAAGTCTACATCCCGAAAGACGATATATGGTTGCTCGCAGAAGGACTGAAACTGACAGCTTCCGATTTCAACACCGCAGAGGGAAAAGAGATAATCTACGCCGATGCGGACAGCAAGGATATCCTCTATGTCAAAGCTGATGAATACAAAAAACTCGTCAGCAGGACAGCAGAGGTCATAGCCTGCTACACGAGAAACAGCGAAGGTATCCTCACCGCGACAGGATTCAGGATGAAGAAGCCGTATATCGACGAGAGCGACACTACGGCCGGTACATACAACGTGATCTGGGACGACGGCGAACCTTCTGATGTAGCGGAGGACCTGAAGATCTCCGAGATCACAGTAAAGAATTCCGAGAGCACATACAGGATCAAGTATTCCAGAACGGGGAGCGGTCTTGCTCAGTACGGAAAGATCGATTTCACAAAGAAGACGAGCACCATGATCAAGGGAGGCACGGAGAATGCCGTATACGTCCTGAGGTTCTCACAGATCGGCGAAGACGAGACTCCCAAGATGCTGTTCCTCGGAAAGATCGATGGCATCGGACTCAACACGGTGACACTGCCGCTGAAGTCCTATGACATCAAGGTGACTGAGACCATCAACAAGAGCTACAGGATCACTGATACGCTCTACGTTTCCGATATCACCGCAGGCAAAGTGCGCGGAGCCCTGGTGATCCAGATCAATCCCGCTGAGAAGTTCTCCTCCAGATATGACTCAAAGGTCTATATCTCCAACAGAGTGACCGCGAACAGTCTGAACGGAGGGGCAAACAGCCCGGTGATCACGATCCTCAAGGGACAGCCGCTGATGCGCGAACTGCGTACGGATCATATCGCCACCGACGTCAACGGCGATTACTGGTACTTCTACATCGACAAGGAAGGCGACTACCAGTGGTCGGCCTCGCCGATCAGCAAAGCTGACGTTCACGTGGACAAAACTACGGGAACCGGATATGTCGACTACACTTACGATGGCAAGAAGATACATTATCTGGAGATGTACTACGGCGCCAGCATCTATGAAGATAACAGCAGCATAAAGGTGCTCTATTACAGGGTACCGGTGTTCACCTCAGGAAAACTCTCTTATGTCATAGTCGGAGCCGACGGATCTCTCCAGCAGGAGAGTGAAGACAGCGCCACTATGAAGATGAAAGCCGACACCGACGGGACGAAGTTCAATATCGGACTGATCTCTGCGGCACAGGGCGATGTCACGATCAGGATGACAGATCCTCAAGGCTCTATCCTTGACGGTGACAAGGGCAAGGATGATACCGACATCTACGCGCCGGAAGGAACGGTCACGATCATATCCGCAAGCGCCGGACAGATCGGAACCGATAAGAACCCGCTGGAGATCACGGCAAAGATCATTGACACCCACGAGTTCAAAAACACGGAGACCGTGAGTACGGAAACGCACGTCTATATCGATAACAGGGATGTCCTTTACAACAGGAACATCATCGTGGACGGTGTAGTGTGGGATGTGAAGACATTCGACGGAAGCATCGTGTTCGCAGACAGCGCCGATGCGGAGGAAGGAAAATATGACCTGACCGTCATCAACGGAGGAACGGCTAAGCTTGCGACGAACAAGATAGTCGACAGGGAGGGCAATGTTTCCGACAATGACGCTGCAGCAAACGAAGGCAGGATACTGATCAGGAACGTCTCGGTGTACGGCACCGGCGGAGCGAGCAGTACCTTTACGGCAGACGCGGAAGGCGATGTCGCGATCAATGATCTCGACGCCGACGGTGCGCAGGTCACCGTAATGTCCAGAGACGGCAGCTTCAGCGCTGTCCGCATGAACGCGGCATACAGCAGTGTCGGCGTGAACGCGGCGGCAGAAGGCGAGATCCATGAGATCCGCGCGTACAGGTCCTCCTTCAGCATCGCAGCAGGCGGTGATCTGAGATTCGACGACGCGATAGTGCGCGGATCCGATCTCACGCTCAGCGCGGGCGGAGTCCTGGGAATGAGAGCGGACGGAGGAATGGACTGCTCCGAGTACGGACAGCACGCGTTCATCCAGATAGACGAGGATGACACCGCTGCCGTATCCAGCATCAGCCTCACTGGAAAAGGCAGTATCGGAGAGAGGAACTGCACACTCATAGTGGATATCCCCGAAGGCATCACACTGAAGATACCCGAGACCGGAGACCTGTTCCTCGAATCCCTCGAGCTCATGCCTCAGAAGAAGAACTCTAAGGGCGAGTTCGAGACGATAAGGATCACGCAGAACGACCCGATGTTCGGACCTGACCGTGTGATCCATCCGGACAACCCGAAGATCAATGAATTCACGGGAACGGAAGTAGAGAGCCGTGAAGAGATAAGCGGAGACTATCTCGCTCACATCATCGACGAGATCCATGCTCAGGCTCTGCCGTTCACGACAACAGAAGAACTTGCGGCCGTCATCATCGAGAAGAAAGGCAGCGAGTGGGCATCTGTGATAGACGCTGAGGAGATAAAGAAGATCCTCGCGGATATGCAGAACAACACCGAACTGACAGCCTTCGTGACTGAAGAGATGATCGCAGACATACTTACAGGCCTCAGGACCGGCGAAGAGACTGCCAGCGGCGCAGACAAGGCGCTTGCTGAGTGGCTCGTCAGAAGCACAGAGGATCATCCGGAACTCAAAGAGAGACTCGAGTCAGGAGACATCCTCACAGATGAAGAGATCCTGGGCATCGTCAGGGCATATCAGCCTGAGAGCGATGAGGAGAAAGAGGCCTGGAGGAATATCAGGATAGAGAGCATCATCGCAGCGAAAGACGAGAATGGCGGTAATGCCGGAACCGACGCGCTGTGGGATGCGATAACAGCCGCGGAAAGCGACGAGACCAGGGCTGCTCTGCTGACCATGCTGCTCGAACAGCAGGTCACGGAGGGAGGCGCTATCAAGGCTATCAGCGACATAACGGCGCTGATAGAGAGCCTGCTCACTGAAGAGGAGCTCGCGGCACTGAAACAGGCATCCATGGATGAGGCGGAGATACCCGCCGAAGCGGAAGCCGGCTACGACGATGCACAGCCCAAGAAGATCAGCATCGAGATCGGTAAGGCGACCGGCAGCGCCAACGTTTACAGCGACGGCGCGATAAGCATCAGAGTCACCGGAGATTCCGATCTGAGCGCGGAATATATAAGATCCGAGCGCGGAAACGTCAGCATAGATGTCCGGAACGGAAGCATCACGGGAACCGGGTCCGGCACCGAGAACATCCTCGGAGCGGACGTCAGGCTCACGGCCTCCGGAAACATCGGAGCTGAGAGCGATGCACTGGATCTGCAGCAGAGAGACAACGGCCCGGCAGTGGTGGTGAATCTCAAAGACACGGACGAAAACGGAAAGAGCACCGGCATCATCTCAATGGATGAGAACGGCAGCTGGACGTACGGTGTGACGCTCGCGTACAGCTGGGTGCGCAAAGACGTTGAGGACGCGGTCATGAGGCTCGACGCAGAATCCGACAGCGGAAGCATCACTGTCAAAGAGACAATAGGCGGTACAGGAGTCGGAACAGTATCGGCAGCCCGGAACGTCAGCATTACGACTGACGGTGATCTTACCGATGCACTCACCGAAGAGGAGAGAGCAGCCGGGGCGGACAACATCACATCCGGAAACGACACGGTCATCAATGTACCGAACGGAGCTGCCGGAACAGAAGAGGATCCGATCGAAGTAAACATTGGCGGACATATGACCGCTGATACAAGGGATGACATCCATGTGACGTCCGGCGAGGATCTCAGTATCACGGCTGACACCCAGGACGGCACGGTGACGGTACGCACAGACGGAGATCTGGTACTCGACAACACGGCGGACGCAGCTCACGGCACGGGCGACATAACGGTATACGCCAAAGCCGGAGGCAGCGCGAAGGTGACGATAGCCGGAAACATCGGCGGATCGGACATCGAAGCCGAAAACGACGCACTGGTGATCTCAGGCGGAGATGTGAAGGATACCGATGTGACTGCAGGCGGCACCGCAGCTGTTGAGGCTGACGGAAGCATCCTTGCAGAGAACGGAAGCACTTTGATATCCGGGGACGACGTGAGGATCATAGCCGACGCGGATGCGGACGGCGAAGGCACCGTCGGAACGGAAGATAGAACGCTGCAGATAGACACAGCAGCCGGAGATTCCGGAAAAGGATCTCTCACAGCATCCGGAGCAGAAGCCTTCATAGAAGAGATGAGCGGAGATCTCGTGATAGACAGCGTTGCCGCGACAGGCGGAAAAGCCGTCATCACAGCTCCGGGAGATATTACTGACAAGGATCTCAGCAGCAAGTTCGAGGAGGCCGAGAAGGCTCAGAAAGAAGCGTCTGACGCGGACAATATCGCGAGCAGGGCGGAAGACAGAGCCGAAGTCCTTGACGGACACGCTGCGGAACTCGAAGCGAAGGCGGATGACGCGGAGGAAAAAGCCGCAGAAGCCGCAGAGAAAGCAAAGGAAGCCAGAGAGAAAGCGAAAGAGTCGGCCAAGGCAGTCACCGAAACCGAGGGAAATATCCTCGAGATCGAGAAAGAGATCGCCAGGACCAAAGATGATCCCGATATGACTGAAGAGCAGAAGGCGGAGAAGACGGAGGAACTCGAGAAGCAGAAAGCCGAACTGACACGAGGTCTTGCTGACAAGATCAAGGCGGCGGAAAAAGCTGAAGCAGAAGCAGCAAAACTGGAAGAGACCGCCACTGACCTTAAAGAGACCGCTGATGCGGCGAGGGCAGAGGCCGACGAGGCCAGAAACGCCGCGGACGAAGCTTACGCGGATGCCGCGCAGAAGCGAATCGAAGCCGACGCGGCACAGCAGAAAGCCGACGAGCTGCTCAGAAAGGCGCAGGAGAACGATCCTTCCGTAAAGACGGCCGGAGACCTGATCCTGCACGCGGGCGGAGACGTCGGAAAGGAAGACAATGCACTCGATCTCGACGTCGAAGGCAGGCTCTATGCCGGAGCTCCCGGAGACATATTCGTAACGAACGCGGGAGACCTTAGGATCGCAGATCTCGACGCGGACAGAAACGCGGACAGCGGACGCACAGTCTCCCTGACCGCAAACGGCGATATCTCATCCGATACGGTCATCAGAGCTGAGAAAGCAGACATCAATACGCTCTCGGAAGGCAGCGCAGGCACGGCGGAAAGACCGCTCAGGCTCGATGTCTCCGAGCTGGAGGGATCGATAGCAGGAGACGCAGTGATCGTGAACAGGGGAGACCTCAAAGTGAACGACCTCAGTGCCGGAAGAAAGCTCGACCTCACCGCGGGCGGAAGCATCACTGCAGGTGATACTCAGCCCGGAACAGCGAATATCACAGCTGAAAAAACAGTGATACGTGCGGGCGGAGATGTAGGCACCAGGGACAAACCGCTGGTAACAGATACCGCAAAGCTCTCCATAAGTGCTGAAGACATATTCATCCGCTCCATCACGAACCTTGAGATTGAGAACATAACCGGCGCGGACGTCGTCATAGATATCGACGGAAAGACGACTGCCGGACAGGAGCCTGTCAACATCACGGCGGACGGTCTGGAGCTCACATCCTTCGGTTCGATCGGAACAGAACAGCATCCTCTCGTGGTGCTGGTATCCGGAAGGACTGTCATCAGCAATATGTACGGCGGTCAGTTCGTGAACAATATCTATACGGCTCCTCACCACTATTCCGGACCGGAAGAGCAGGAAGAGAAAGATACCGGATGGCTGAAAGCCGTAAGAGGCGCAAGACCCGAATGGCCGAAAGGAAGCGGCGGGAAGAAGGATGAAGACGAAGAAGCCCTGTGGGCGCTGACGAACCTCATCCTCACGGTCATCAATATACTGATGGCGATAGTTCTCATCTGGGTCTATTTCAGAAAAAAGAGAAGGAATGAAGCAGGCACTGCCGATCTCATAGAACCGGCTGCGGTCGTTCCGGCAGCAGCATCGCTGGCCATGTTCCTCATGAAGAATGACCTCTCTGGGAAGATGACAGCGGCTGACGGGACTACTGCCATGATGCTCCTGTTCTTCTCGGCTGAAGCTGCGATCCTGTACTTCGCGCTGAGGTACAGGCAGCAGAACGAAGAGTGATACAAGTTACAGAGCCGGACGGGATCCGTCCGGCTCTGTCATTTCAAAATGTGTCAAAAACAAAAAGCCCTGCTCCGGTAAATCGGAACAGGGCTGCTTTATTACAGTGTACCGTATGCGTCAGCCTGCTTTTCTCCAGGCTTTGACTAATCTGTAGATAAACCAAACAGCGGCACTGGTGAGCGCGAATCCGGCAGCCATGCTCATGAGCACTGCAAGAGGCTGGCTTATGCCCTTAAGGGCATTCAAAATGACGCTCTGGATCTTAGTGATGATCCCATAGAGAACCATCATGCAAAGAAGAGTGCCTGCGGCGCGCCAGTGAGCTTTCTTTGCTTCTTCCTTTGAACGGGTCTGTCTTATGTTCCTGTCGATCATTACTGTCCTCCTCTATTTATCCGCACCCATGTTGTGAAGCTCCTGACGGATGTCAGCGGCTTCCCGTGAACCTTCCGGAGTATCTGCAAGCTGCTGCTCCAGCGCGCGGGTATAGGCGTCGCCTCCGGCAGGGGCTCCAGCCCCGAAAAATGCGAAGAAAAGCACCGCGAACAGAAGGAACATTATGATCTGGACACAGAGATATGCGGAGATCAGCAGTTTGCCGATCTTGATGACCTTGCCGGTCGTATCAAGCGTCTTGAGCTCGTCGCCGAACTCAAGGATATAATCCAGAGGATATTCCAGGAAGAGTATGAATTCGTTCATCTTCCGGAAGAACCAGTTCTTGATCTTCTCGAACATAATTTTTTCCTTTCTGAATGTCAGTTAGATATACAGTTTCCAGCATTGTGCCGCGTAGCATGCATCACTTTTCCGAAGTATCTCTTTCCGGGATCCTGCGTATGCCCAGGAGATCCCGGATCATTCCAGCAGTAGTGAAATGCCTGTCGTTCTCAAAGCCCGGGATCATGACCATAGCCGTAGTGAAGCGCATAAGGACTGCGCAAAGGATCGCGCACTGGTATTTATTGAATGAGAACGGAAGCGTCTTTCCGTTCAGGAACTCGAGAAGGCTGCCGCCCAGCATGATCCCTGCGAATGTGCCGGCCAGGGCAGTCACGCATCCGAATACCGCGAGAGCGCCTGCACGGTTCTCATCGGTAGTGAGCGAGAGCTGCAGGTTGGAAGCGACAAGGTTGGTCCCGCTCCAGAATATCGATCCTACACCGTAATAGAGCATGATCGGCCAGACTTCTTTCGGCCTTGCCAGTATAAAGAGCAGCTGCACGAGAGATGCACCTGTAGCGGCGATCCTCAGCACGGGTTTGAATCCGTATCTGATGACCAGATGGCTCCAGATCCTGACTGCTATCATGGAGACGATATTGGAAGTGATGCTTCCGAACAGAGTCATCTGAGTGTATGTGATGCCGAGTTCGTTGATGGCATACCTGTTAAGATAGGAACCTACGAAGTTTGCGCAGAAGCACCACATGGTCCAGAAGATCATGAAGTGCAGGAACTTCCTGTTGTCGAATATCCCGGATCCCATGGCCTTGAGACTGGGCTTGACGGGTTCCGCACCGTAGACTTCCTTGCATCCTGCGTACATCAGCATGTCCAGGATCCCTGCGGTCCCGCCGATTATGAAGATCACGAGATATCTCGTCTGTCCGGCAAGATGGTCCATCAGGAAGCCGGTGGCAAGTCCTGAAAGGATGCTGACCAGGGCGTTTATGGAGTCCCTGGTGGACAGCCACAGCCCCCTTATGGAGGGAGGAGTCAGGTCGCCGAGCCATGGGAACCAGCTCACCTGGATCAGCGCGCTGAGGGAAGAAGCGATACCGACAAGGAAGAGCACCGCCCACATCCTGAAGTCGGCGATCTTATCGGGAACGAGTATCGGGATGAGACCTACCATCAGCCAAAGCACTCTTGAGAGGATTCCGTAGGTCAGAAGGTATTTCTTGCGCTTGTGTGTGTAGTTGACCAGCATCGCGAACGGGATCTGCAGCAGGACGGTGACCTGCGGTACGGCATTGAGTATTCCGAAAGCCAGGTCTCCGGCTCCGAGATCGTTCGCCATCCCTATCATGGGGCTGCTTCCGGTGGCGCAGATGTTTCCGCAGATGATGCCGAGAAGGTTGCTCACGAGCATGAGGTGAAGGGATCTTACGACATCAGGCTCGAGTCCCTGGTTCTTCATGGCGTCGTCCAGGTCTCCCGTGGGGGAGAGACTGCGTTTTCCAAGTCTGTATTTTAGTCTGTTAAAGATCGTTCTGATATTCATTTCACATATATTTTGGGTATAATCGATTTGTCGTTCAGTTTAAGTATAACCTATCCGGACTGTGCAAAACAGTTCGGTAATGATATGCTCAGAAAATATGCGCTGTTGCACAGAATGCGGTGCAAAGTTACAGCGATTTTGGCAATGTCGAAAGGAGAGAGGGATGCAGAGAAAGGACAGAAGCTCAAACTTCGAGCTGATGAGGATCTTCGCGATGTTCCTCATAATCACGTACCACTACGCCCTGTTCAGCGCCTTTAGGTTCCCTGCAGGAGATCTGACCTTCAACAGGCTCTTCTATCAGTCGATGTTCCTTGACGGAAAGACCGGTGTGAACCTGTTCGTGATGGTGTCCGGGTACTTCATGGTGAAGTCGGAGAGTATAAGAACGTCAAAGGTCCTCCAGCTCTGGGGACAGGCGTTCTTCTATATAGCAGGAATATGGCTGATCTTCCATAAGAAGATAAACGGGATGGGGAGCATGGTACAGGATACCCTGAAGGGCAAGCTGTTCTTCCTGTCTTCCGGAGTCCAATGGTTCATCTCTACATATATAGTAATGTACCTTCTTGCTCCTTATATGAACGCCATGCTGAAAGCTCTTTCCAGAGACGCCTGCCGCAGGCTCCTTGTCCTGACGGGAGTGCTGTGGTGTCTCATTCCGACACTGAGCTGGATCCCCGGGATGGTGGTCACTGAGTTTCAGGGCAGCGATCTCGCGTTCTTCCTGTTCCTCTACTGTCTGGGCGGCTATCTGAGGCTCTATCATGAAAAAGACAGCCGCGGCGCGGGGTTCTGGTTCGGCTGCGCGGCCGGCATTTTCCTGCTCTGTATGGGCGTGATCGTTGCTGTGGATATCTGGAATACCAGGAGCCTTGGAAAACTCAGGTATCTGGACTATCTTTTCAACTATCAGAACCATGTGCTGATCCTGCTGCTCTCCCTGTTCCTTTTCCTGGGATTCAAGGAACTCAAAGTCAGGAACAGCCGTGTGATCAATCTGATCTCTTCTCTCACCTTCGGGATATACCTTATCCATGACAACTGGCAGATAAGAAGATATCTCTGGAACAACGTGATCAAAGGACCTTTGTTTCAGGAGAGCCCGTGGTTCCTTCCTGTCTCTCTCGGCATCGTCACAGCGGTGTTCTGCTGCTGCGGAGCCCTCGAACTTCTGAGACAGCTCACTGTCGAGAAACTTTGGATGAAGGCTGCAGCGCCGATTTCCGGCGGCATAGACAAGCTTCTTTCAAGGATCATCAGAAAGGGAGAGAACGAAAATGGCTGATGAACTGAAGCTGGAGCTCAAAGATACGGAATGGCCTTTTAAATATACCGACCACGACAGACAGGTCGTCAGAGCCATGGTTTTCGATGATGAGGGATATATGTATTTCGTCGCAGCCGACAGGGATGACGAATTCGGCAGGTCGGTCCTCATCGAAACGTCCGGCGGAGGAGTAGAAGAGGGAGAGGATCTGGAGGAAGCGCTTATCCGGGAACTGAGAGAAGAACTCGGGGCAGAGACAGAGATCGTATGCCGCATAGGAGCGGTGAGCGATTACTATAATCTAATACACAGGCACAATATCACGCATTATTATCTGTGCCGAGCGCTGTCCTTCGGGGAAAGAGAGCTCACGGAACAGGAGATCTCAGACTTCCATCTCACCACGCTCAAAGTCACATACTCAGATGCCCTCAGGGAGTATGAGAGAAGATCAGACAGCAGGCTGGGAAGGCTCATGGCTGCGAGGGAGGTCCCTGTGCTCAACCGGGTCGCAGAGATCGCTGACAGCATGGGGATCAGGCTGCTGAAGGAAGAGACAGAATGAACGGGCTGGACACCGCGGAGAGAACTCCACGGTGTTTTTTCTTCCGCTAAGATGAGACCGGTGCGCTCGATATAGTGTAAAGTGCTGAAAATGATGTCCATTAATGCACGAATTGCATAGAGGTTCAGAGCCTGAAATGACAACATTCACATTCCTAATATTCAAATGAGTGCAAAGTGCATAAAATTGATTCATACGTGGTAACAAAACTGTAATACATGTTGAAATCGATGCCGCAAAAGTATTATATTTTCTTCAGCGGAACAAGTAGTATCCGTATGATTGAAAAGAAAGGGAACTGAAAATGAAGAAACTTCTTTCCATCGTACTCATTCTCGTCCTTGCTCTTTCCCTGGTCGCCTGCGGCGGCAAGAAGGAAGAAGGCGGCGAAGAGAAGAAGAGTATGAAGCTCGCAGTTGTCTACACAGCTCTCGGAGACTTCTGGGATATGTGCGGTATCGGCGGAACAAAGAGAGTTGAAGAGCTCAAGACCGAATATCCTGACTGGACAGTCGAACTCGAGCTGACCGGCCCGTCTGAGTTTGGTTCAACCGCTCAGATCCAGGTCATAGAGAACCTCATCTCCCTGAGGTATGACGGACTGCTGATCGCAGCATCCGACGCTGATGCTGTTACCCCGGTCATCAATGCCGCAGTAGATGCAGGTATCCTCGTATTCACGATGGACACCGACTGCCCGGATTCCAAGAGAATCGCTTTCGTCGGAACACACAACGAGAACTTCGGCCGTAAGCTTGCTCAGTTCGCAGTTGACTGGGTAGAGGGCGGCCCCAAGGTCATCCTGAACCATGGCGCTATTGCCCAGCTCGGAATGATCCAGCGTCTCAAGGGCATCACCGACGTTCTCAATGAGAATAAGAGCAAGGGTGCTGAACTTCTTGACTATCAGTCCGGTGTTTCCGGCGGTCCTGACGGCCAGGCGCTCTGCGAGCAGATGATGCTCTCACATCCTGACTGGAACACCACAATGTGCGACAGCGCAGGCGGATCCGTTGTTGCTGCTGTTTGGGAAGAGAACAAATGGTTTGACGCAGCCACTAACCATCAGCGCGCGTCAGTTCTTTCCGACGACGTCAACCAGGTCATCAACGCTGTTAAGGACGGACTTGCAACCTGCACGCTCGTTCAGAAGCAGTGGCAGTGGGCATACTATGGTGTTGACTTCATGTTCAAGAAGATCGCTCTGAACCAGGATCCTGGCACAGACTTCTATGAGACCAACACATTCTATGTAACACTCGAGAACGTCTATGATGACGACATGTATCCGAACAGAGGATAATCTCTGAAGATACAGGACATAGTCTGTAAATGAAATGAGCGCCGCGGAGAGATCCGCGGCGCTTTTTCTTTGCTGTATTTATTTAGAAACTGCAGGACCGGATATCATTCCAGTGCCTGTCTTCGCACCAGTAGACCTTTCTGTCAGTGACGTCATACACCATGCTGACGACAGTCGGACAGACTTCCTGAGACACTTCCTTAAGAATGGCGAAACAGTCGCTGACATCGAAGTTATCACCGCACTGCGAAAGCATCTCTTCAGCCTTCTGATATCTGTCCCAGCCCATCCAGGGATGCTTCTCGCTGTCCTGCTTAAACGGAGAGAAATTAGTCATTACCTTGTGATCCGGTTTCTCATAATAGAGAGATCCCTGGCCGGGAATTATGTACAGAACGTTCCCTTCAGCGTCTGAAAGCGCTGACATAAAGGTCGATCCGGGGATACTGTATACAGGACCTCTCTCTGCGATCTCTCTGATCTCAGGGAGAGTCTTTTTCTCAAGAAGCAGATCGATGTCAAGATGGATGACATCACTGCAGCCGTCTTCCTTCGGGTCGCTCCTGTCATCGAACGGCCAGCAGGTCGGCATGCCGACGAAGTCACCTCTCCGGTTTGCCCCAAAAAGAGGCATCCAGCCTTCTGCCGCGTCATTGATCTCGATATAGACACCACCGTCAGCTGTTCTGACGCGGTGTTCCATTCCCAGAAGATCGAGATTCCATCCTATTATCGTCTTTTTCCTGTTCACTGCTATGCTGGTACACATGATGCGCCTCTTTCCGGAACCTTATGGCCTGCCTTTATCTGATTTTGTATAGTCCATGCCGGTTGCAGTATGCAAGTATATGCCTTACACGGTTCTTCTTGAACCTCGCCTGTGCAGCTCCTTCCGGATAAAGCTTGACGAACTGGATGCCGTTATCCGAAACAGCTGCAATGAATGATATATAGTGATCCTTTGCCATCGGGTGATCAATGCTTACGAACCATTCGTCTTCCACATCTTCCAAGACTGCTTCATGATCTGTGTCAGTCTGTTCTGCCTCCAGAGGGGGAAGAGTGATCCCGCAGCAGCTGATCACGGCTTCGCCTGTAGCATGTATCACGTTTCCGCAGACAGGGCATACATAGAAACGGCTGCGGGCGATATTGGAGGAACGGTTGCGGTTCCTGATAT
>JAEEGL013938580.1_pt1 | contig 28654 bp, 15 predicted proteins | sample 9134231 | NCBI WGS metagenome assembly JAEEGL01 (sample SAMN16246548, study PRJNA631951) | gut metagenome | biome: gut microbiome; feature: rumen; material: fiber-attached | host: Bos | place: Iran: Karaj | collected 2018-10 | reverse complement strand
GCCTTCATGGACACCCAGCGCACGACCTCCGCGACCGCCGGTCTGCACATTGTCGAAAAGGATATCCCCACCGAGCCCGAGAACGGACAGACCTTTGAGCAGGGCGAGGTCGTCTATCCGAAATTCGGCGAGCAGTTTGCGACGCTGCGCTGCGAGGCGATCGACCTCTATGTCGGCGTCTACTTCGGCACGAACAGTGAGCTGCTCTCCCGCGGCGCCTGCATGTCGACACAGTCCGCAGTGCCCGGCGCCGGCGGCAATACCGTCATCGACGCGCATGTCAACACCTTCTTTGCCGATCTGAGCAAGATGCAGGTCGGCGACGAGGTCACGATCTACACGAGCTACGGCAAATTCGTCTACGAGGCGGCAGAGGCGATCCGCTTTGAGAAGACCAACAAGAAGTATCTGCAGGTCACCAACGACGATGTGCTGACGCTCTACACCTGTGCGCCGCAGGTCATCGGCAGCTCGAACACCCGTGTCGGGATGCGCTGCAAGCTGGTCTCGCAGGAATTCTACAACGAAGCAGCCTGACGCGAAAGGAGCAGAACCGTTTTGAAAAAGCCACATACCTATATCCTCAGCGTGCTCCTCACGCTCATTGTGATCCTCTCGCTGCTCGGGCTCTCCGGTGCTTTGCTGCTCCGTGTCCGGGCGCTCAACCCCGCCACTTTCACGCAGATCGTCAACGAAAAGGCGCTCCCCGCGCGCGTGCAGGACGAGCTGCGCAGCTTCTTCAAGGAGCAGGAAAACGCCTCGGGCATTCCCGCATCGGTCTATGACAACGCGATCGCCGAGGATCAGCTCCGCCCGATCATTCTGGACACGGTCTCCAATGCGTTCAGCTATCTCAACGGCAAGACCGACACGCTCGGCATCACGCCGGATTTTATGGTGCTCAATGCGGATATGACCGCATTCTTCGAGCAGTATGCCGCAGACAACAACTACGAGAAGGACGCGCTCTATGACGAAACGCTCGCAAAGGCGGTCAAGGCGGGCAGCGAGAATATTCAGTCGGCATGCGATGTCTTCCGCATCAGTCTGCTCGCGCAGGCAGGACTGCTGAAAAAGGTGCGCAGGGTCATGCCGTATCTCAGCTATGCGATCATCGGTGCGCTGTGCATGCTCGTGCTCGCGGTCATTCTGCTGGTGATCGTCAACCGCAAAGAGAAGCGCGAGGTCTGCTACTGGGTCGGCACGGCTGTGCTGGTTTCCTCGCTGCTCATGCTGGTGCCCGCGGTCTATCTGCAGGCGACGAACTGGTTTGACCGCTTCGCCGTGAAATCCGATCAGGTCTTCGCGGCGGTCACAGGCTATCTCTACAAAATGACGGGTACGGTCATCACAGCGGGGGTCATCGGGCTCGTGCTGGCAGTCTGCCTCTACCTGCTGCGCGCCGTCATGCGGAGGAAAGAGGTGTCTCCGACGGATTGATATTGAGGGCTCTGCCCCCGCAAAGGCACATAAAAACACACACGGCGCCCTGTTCGCAAAGAGCAGGGCGCCGTTGGAATATCCGAAACAGACCCCCGCCGCCGCACAGTGTACGGCAGCGGGGGATGAAGCTGTTATCCGATGCAGACCATCGAGAAATCGGAGATGTAATAGGTTCCGGTGCCCTTGTCAAGCCCGATCAGGAATTTGACATTGTCATCGGACTGCGACATGGTGACAGTGTCGGTGAAGGTCTGCGCCTGCGGAGTGAACGTGTGCTCCTGCCAGAGGTAGCTCGTGTAATCGTTGCTGCCCTCCTGGAACATCACATAGGTGTTGATGTTCTGGCTCGTGCGGATCGTGTAGGTCATCTTATAGGTCTTGCCCGCCTCGAGCTCCACCGAGCCCGAGCTCACCTGCGCATACTGCCCGGTGCGCGTGACATTGACCGTGATGCTGCCGTCGTCCTCATAGGTGATCGTGCCCGCGCCGTCGTTCATCCAGATGCTCCAGCCGTACTGGTCGATCATGTTGGCATCCTCGCTCCAGTTGTCCGCGATGCCGTAGAGCAGGTTAAGATGATGCATCGCATAGGCGCCGCGCTTGTTGTAGAAATTGCGCACGATCCTGACATTGCTCATGTGGTCGGCACCGACGCCGAAGCGCTTGAAGGTGTCCGTGATGACCGCGTTCAGGCGGTCTGCGTAACTGTCGATCTTCGCGGAGACCTTCGCGCTGTCAAAGTTCTCGCCGTAGACCCTCTTTGCCGTCGTGAGGAAGTCCGCCTTGAAGCCGGCATTGTTCATCAGCTTGAAGAAGAGCGAGGACAGGCTCTTGATCGTATTCGAGCGGTCCATGTGCTTGAAGTAGTCGCGGGTCAGACCGCTGACGCCGTCGTAGCCGCTCGAATACTCGGTGTCGTAGAGCAGGAAGCGCCATTTGCCGTCCGCGTAGGGGTTCGTGTCATCGGGTGTATCTGCGCGCCAGATCATCCAGTTGTTGTTGTTGAGCATGCAGTCCCAGTTGACGATATAGCTCTGGAACGCGACGAAATCCATCAGCCCCTGCACGTCGATCGTATCGCAGACGCGGCTGTAGTTCGCGGCGTTGCTCATATCCGCGGACATTGCCCAGCTCCAGAAGGACTTGAAGTCCTCGTAGGTCGCCGCCGAGCCGTCGTACTCCTTGCCGACCTTGACCGTGGTCACATTGTTCGCGTCGACGTGGTAATGCGACTCGATGTAGTTGTCGTCGAGCTTCTCCTGCATGGAGTAATAGCCCCAGAATTCGCCGTCGAGGAAGACCACATAGTCGTATTTTGCCTGCCTGCCGAGCTGCAGACCCTCCGCGAGCTCCTGATTGAGATCGTCGCGGAAGCGGGCGTTGTCGTAGCCGTTGCCGCCGTTGCGCAGCGTGACCTTCTTGTATTCCTTGATCTTCGCGCCGTCAATATCGGTCGCTCTGCCCTCGAAGAAGTCATACTGCATCTTGTTGCTGCCGTAGTCGCGGCGGGCGTAGAAGGTCAGGCTCTTCTGCGGGAAGGCGGTTGTCCAGTTGCCCGAGATGCGCACGCCGACATCCTCGGTGAATTTCAGCTTGCCGCCCTCGAAGACCTGAATATTGCACGGGCGCTCCCACTCTCTGCCCTCGCTGTTGTAGTTGGTCGGGTTGTCGCAGCTGCCGACGTCGAGGTTCGGGTCGAAGCTGCCGCTGTTCTTCCACCGGTAATACTGATCGCCGATCATGTAGATGCCGGTCGCGCTGTCAAAGAAATTCGCCGGGTCGGTCGAGATCGACAGCACCTTCATGTCGGTGTAATAGCTCTTTGTCTTGCCGACGAAATAGCTGTTGGTCGCGACCTCGCTGAAATTGCCGTCCGCGTCCTTGCACACCGCGCGGACGATGATGCCCTTGTCGACATTGTAATCGGGTTTGGTGTAGGGGCGCAGCGAGATATCCTCGATCGCGGCGAGCTTGTTTGCATCGCCGGTGTTGTCGTAGATGCGGATGCCGCCGCTGTAGGGCTTTGCGCTCGCCGATGTGCGCGGGTCGGAGCCGTCGAGCGTGTAATACATCGTCGAACCGGTCGTGCCGCTGAGCGTCAGCGAAAATGCCGCGTCATAGAAGCCGCCCTCCGCCGAGAATTCCGGCTTTTCCACGCGGTAGACCACATCCGCGGCGTCGTTCGATTTGCCGGGTGTGGGCTTGAGCAGCGCGAGATCGGAGGAGCCGTTCGCGAATCTGCCGTAGGTGACATCCGTGGCAAGCTCGGGCACGGCAAGCGTGTCGATGTCGCTGCCGTCGGGCGCGGTCAGGTAGATCGTCTCACCCGAGGCGCTGATCTTGAATGCCGCGTGATACTCGGGAGAAAGCTGCTCTGTGTCGTCGCAGAATATGATCAAATATCCACCGGCTTTCAGCGACGTGCCCGCCGGGAAGGTCAGCTTGAAACGGTTTTTGTCGCCGTCGGAGAGCCCGACGCCGCTCAAGTCGACCGCGGAATCGCCCGCGTTGAAGAGCTCGACCCAGTCCGGGCTCGTGCCGTCGGCTGCCTTGAGCGAGCTCTTGTTCGTCGAGCAGACCTCGTTGATCTTCAGCCCCGCATAGCCGCCCGACTGTGTGCCGCCCGCGAGCAGCTGCCGCTTTAAGAGCGTGAGGTCGGCGGCGTTGATCTTTTTGTCGCCGTTCATGTCGGCATCGGCTGAGAGCGCGGCTTTTCCGAGCAGCATGTCGCGCAGGAGCCTTGCGTCCTTCGCATCGGCTGCACCGTCCCCTGTGACGTCTCCGCGCACAGAGACCGCCGCGCCGGCTGGTTCTGCAGGCAGCTGCGTGACCGCTGCTGCGGCGGTCAGCACTGCCAGCAGACCTGCAAGCATTTTCATTTTCATATTCTGATTTCTCCCCTCATTCAAAAATTGCCGTATGAAGCCCTCTCTTCTTCATACGGCAATGTGTCAGGCGATCCGTGACCGCCTCGGTACGTTTTTATTGTAGCACGTTTGAAAAGCGATTGCAATGCACAATCCTCCAAATAATATGATCTATTCTACAAATTCACGGACAAAATGCGCCCGCCCCGATCGGAACCGGAGCGGGCGCGAAATGCGGAGGATCCTGCAATGAAACTGTACTGTCCGTATGAAAACGGCATCATGCGTTTGTCGCAAGCATCCGCAGGAATTCCGCGAGATCGGTGCTTGTCAGGTCGCCGTCGCCGTCCGTGTCGCTGAGCATCACGCCCAGCTGCGAAATATGGATTTCCGTGTCCTCCGCGAGACCGCGCGCCAGCAGCACGGCATCCGCGATATCCGCGCTGCCGTTGAGGTTCGCGTCGCCCGGCTGCAGGACCGCCTTTTCGAGCGTCAGCGTTTCCGCATTCACCCACGGCACCGCTTCGGGCGTGTCGCCCGCGTCGATCGAGTACTGCATGCCGCCCAGCAGCGTGTCGCCGAGGTAAACCTCGCAGACGAACGGCTCCGCATCTGCGCGGAAACGGTAGGTCAGCGGCAGGCTCCGGACCATGTCATTTGCCTCCGCGATCGCCGCCTCGTCCTCGTATACGCCGTTGACGCCGGAAACCCAGATCGGGCGGAAGGTGAGATATTCCGGCAGGAGCGCCGTGAGCGTCTCATTCTTCGTGTGCGGGTTGTCGACGGACCAGACGCTCGGCTGCTCGCTGACGTGCACCGAGAAATGCTCGCCCTCATAAAGCGCCTGCTGATATTGCTCCGTGCCGTCCGTGAGCGGTCTGCCCTCTGCGTCAAACCAGCGGTCGGACGTGCGGCTGTAGATGTAAACGCTGTCGTTGATCTGCACGCGCTCCCAGCTGTCGGGAACCGACGCCGCGAGCATGTCCTCGCCGAAGAGCGGGGAATAATACAGGTCATTGTAGGTCAGCCGGCACGGAATGCCGAAATCCTGCTGAAATGCCGCGCGCAGCTCGAATTTCTGCCCGACATTGTAATCCGGTGCGCTGACGGAATACCCCGTTATTTCAGTCTGTGCGCTGCCGTCAGCATAGATCGTGACCAGCTCGGTGCCGGGGTAATTGTCGCTGAGCCATGTGCGGACGTCGTCCCAGTCGATCGGGATGGGCTCGCCGTCGGGGTCTGCGCAGATCGGATCGGGACTCCAGCCGGTGGTCGGCTCTGCCGGGAATTCCAGCATGTCATCATAGAAATCCGGTATCGAATAATCAAGCGTTTCGCCCCACGAATAGAACGACGTGATCAGCCCGGCATCAAAGAGCGCGTGCATCAGCCCCTCGGCGATCTCCTGCGAGCCGGCTGTCTCGCCGGGGTCACGCAGCGTGACGATCTCGCCGAAGCCGGAATTGCCGTAATATACCGGCGATGTTCCGTCTGCATCGGGCGGATAGAACTGTGCGACGATCCCGCCGACCGCTGCCAGCTTTGCGTCCAGCTCCTCGCGGCAGCCCGGGGCATAATCGGGCAGCGGGCAGCGCAGCGTAAAGGTCAGACAATTCTGCCGCGGAGAAGTAATCATGATCTGGTCATATACCCTTCCGTAGACCGGCTCGCCGGTCTCCCCGTCGGTGTAGAGGACGGTCTGGCTGTTGTCGACATGCTCCATGTAAAACTGATAGCGGTCGGTGCCCCACTCGTGCTCTGCCTGCAAGCCCCAGAGACCGCGGTCGTCCAGCGGCGTCAGCACATGTGCGCCGGTGTCGTGCGGATCGGAATACCAGATCTTCTGCGCCGGAGCGGCTTCCTCGGCGTGCACACAGAAGGGCACGCCGCTGAGCACGGCAATGCAGCTCAGCATTGCGGTGAATCTGTATCTGCGTTTCATAATGATCCCTCCTTTACGGGTCGGCATAATAACGGATGACCTGCAGACTGCCGCTGTTTACGCGGTCAAAAAAAGCCTGATCGTTTGTTACAATGAGATTGCAGGTGACCGTTTTCGGATCAGGTCCGAAGGCATGCGGGACCGGCAGCACACAGCCGATGATGTCTGTGCCGTGCGCTTCCGCGCCGGTATCGAGCGTGAGCAGCGTGAGCACCGTTCCCTGCCGGAAGATATCGCAGTGCGTCAGGCAGACGCCCTCAAAGCCGGTCTCGATACCAAAGCGGAGCAGGTCGTACTCCGCGCCGCTGTACTGCGCCGGGATCTGAAAGAGCCGGCAGACCTCCGCGCGCTCATCGTCCGGTACCAGCCGGAAGGCATAGCATGCTGTCTGCTGCTTGCCGTCCTCCTCCATCGTGGTGAACGTGACCGTGCGGTACTGCACGATCTCGTATACCGCAGGCGAACCGGTATCATCCTGCTGACCGCCGGTCGTTTCACAAATGCAGACCGTCGTTTCCTCCGCGTGGGTGATGTCCGTCACGATGCGCGTGGTGTCGGACACTGCAATGCCGCTGGCAGAGTGCGCCGTTGTGCCGGGCGCTTCGGTTGTCTTAGAGGTTTCGTCCGTGCCTGCGGGGGTGGTTGTCGCGGTCGTGCCGGTGGAGAATGTTGTCGCGGTCGTGCCGGTCTCCGTGGTGGTCACAGAAGTGCCGCCGGAGAGCGACGCAGCAGTGGTTTCTGTCCGGGTCGTTTCGGTCGAATGGGCGGTCGGGGCGGTGGTTTCGGCGGATGTCGGGGCGGTCGCGTCGGTGAGGGTCGTTGTGACCGCGGGGGGCGTATCGGTGATGACAGGCGGCTTTTCAATACGGGTGCGCGGATAGACGGCAGCCGCGATCAGCAGGGCGATGCAGGCGGCGACGGCTGAGACTGCGGCGAGCCGGATGTGCCGCCCGGGGTAAACAGCGGCATCGGTCTCGGTGATCATCTCATCCGGCAGATCGCCCAGCAGCCTTGCGAGCTCAAGCGCATTCACAGCAATCCCTCCTCTCTGAGGTATTCGCGGAGCTTTTTGCGCAGCCGCGTCAGCGTGACCTGCACATTGCCCTCGCGCATGCCATAGTCCCGCGCCAATTCTGCATAGGATGCAAAACGCCAGTATCTGCGCACAAACAGCTGACGCTGCTTCTGCGGCAAAGTCTGCAGAAAGCGGGTGATCGCCGCGAGCAGCTCCTGCTGTTCGACCTGACGCTCAACGTCGTCTGCGGCGGGCAGCAGCTCGGAGAGCTCCTCCAGAGCCGCCTCGGTCTGACCGCTGCCGCGCTTTCCGCGCTGTCTTGCTTTGAAGCGGTCAAGTGCTGCATTGCGGACGATCCGCAGCAGATAGGCGCAGAAGCTGCGCGGCTGCTCGGGCGGGATCGTGTTCCAGACGGCGAGCAGACCGTCGTTGAGGCACTCCTCCGCATCGGCGTCACTGCCGAGAATATTGCGTGCAACGGACTTGCAGAGCGCGCCGTACTGCGTTTCCGCATCGGTGAGCGCCTGCTCGTCCCGGTTATTCAGCTTCTGCACGATTTCCTTGTCGTCGATCACGATCACCGCCTTCCCCGTCGCCCTTATCTATTATGACGACAAAACCGGAAAAACCATACACGGAGAAATGAGAAGTGAGAAATGAGAAGTGAGAAGTGAGGAGTGAGGAGTGAGAAGTTGTTCCGCCATCATTCTGACGCGCATCGGGAGGCTCCGCGCCGTTACCTGCCTGTCAGCTTTTTGTAGTACATCTTCTGAAATGCGCGCTTGATCGGTGCGTTGAGCAGCACCCCGGCGACAATATAGACCCAGAGCCATTTTGTGCTGACAAACTGGAACAGGATGATGCCGATGATGACCGCGAGCACGTTATAGACGATCTGCTCTGCCGTGACGTCTCTGTTCAGTTCCTTCACGATATCTCTGCCGTCGGAGGGGTTCGGCGCGTGCTCAATGAAATCGGCAGCGCCCGCAGCGCCCGCACAGCTCCGGAAATCGCGGCTGCATTCCGCCGCTGCCTGTGCATACGACGGGTTTTGCAGAATTGCCGTGACCGCCGCGCGGATGCCCGCCGCAGAATCGTCGGTCAGGCGCAGACCCGCGCCGAGCTCCTCGGTGCGCCGCGCGACCGCCTGCTGCTCGGAGGTCTGCGGATAGAGCACCGCCGGCGCCGCCATGAACAGGCTCTCGGAGACACTGTTCATGCCGCAGTGCGTGATGAACACGCTCGTTTTCGCGAGCACCCCGAGCTGGTCGACATAGGGGAAGACCTGTACGTTTTCGGGCAGCTCGCCGAGCACGGCGGGGTCCAGCGCCTTGCCGCAGGAGATGATCACATCGACGTCCGCACCGCGCAGTGCCTCGATGCACTTTGCGTAAAAATCGGGGCGCTCGTTGATGACCGTGCCCAGCGAAATATAGACCAGCGGGCGCGGGGTCTGCTTGTCGGGCTGACGATCGGTGAAGAGCGACGGACCGACAAACGCATAGTGATCGGAAAAGCACTCCGAAAACGGCTGAAACCGCTTCGAGGTGTAGACGACCGAATCGGTCGCGTTGTCGCTTGCCACCATCGACAGAAAGCTCTTTGCCTGATAGCCGTATTCGCGCAGCCTTTTGAATTCCTTTTGCACGCGCGGCAGTCCGAGGAGCAGCCCCGCCAGCTCCTGCGGGCTCTGCTTCATATACTGCGACGACATCTGATTGAAGGCGAAGGTGCTGGTCGAGACCACCAGCGGCACGCCGAATTTCCAAGCGGCGAGCTTGCCCCAGAAGCACGCCGAATCGCAGTAGACGACCTCGGGGCGGAAGCTGTCAAATTCGCTCTGCAGAAAATCCGTCATCGCGATCGTGATGCGGATATCCTGAATGCTCATTTCGGTCGTCGAGACGTTTTTGAGCGCCTGCTCCTCCTGCGCGCTGAGCTCGGGCAGAAAGCGGTCGCAGGCGATATATTCCGCGCCGGTCGCCTCGATCTTCTCCCGGAATTCCGCAAACGAATAAAATCGCACCTGATCGCCGCGCCGCACAAGCTCGGCGAGGACCGGCAGCATCGGGTTGGTGTGGCCGTGCGCCGGAATGCAGAATACAGCGATGCGCTTCATGCCTGCTCATCCTCCTCTTCGGGGAACGCAGCCCCGTAAAACTGCGCAAAGGCTTCCTTCGGCGGGATGGCGATGCCGCGCTTGATATCGCCGAGCAGCACGAGCGTGTCGCCGGGCTGGATGCCAAACAGCTCGCGCGCCTGCTTGGGAATGACGATCTGCCCCTTTTCGCCGACAGTCGCCGTCCACAGATATTTATCCTTCGGTGTGTTCATGGTGATTCCTCCTACAAGTATGATTTGTATAACTGATTATACCACGGAGCGGGGGGATTGTCAAGGGGGAGAAGGGAGAAGGGAGAAGGTAGGAAGTAGGAGGGAGGAGGTAGAAGGTAGGAGGGAGAAGATTGGAGGTCGAGTGAGGAGGGAGGAGTTGTTCCGTCACGGCAGGAATCACGGAAAAGAACCGCGGTCATTCCGCATTCCCGCCCGCCGGGTCTTGCCTTTCTGAGACGGATGTGGTATAATATGAGCATCAACACACACTTTCGGAGGTGCATCCAATGGCAACGATTCTTCTGGCAGGCGGTGCGGGATATATCGGCTCGCACACCGCTGTCGCACTGCTCAATGCAGGCTACGACGTCGTGATCGCAGACAATTTCGCAAACAGCTCGCCCGAGGCTGTCCGCAGAGTGGAGCGCATCACCGGCAAACAGGTCCGGCTCTATGAGGCGGACTGCCGCGACAATGCAAGGCTCGCGCAGATCTTCCGCGAAAACAGCATCGACGCGGTCATTCACTTTGCCGGGCTCAAGGCGGTCGGCGAATCGGTCGCATATCCCGTCAGATATTACCGCAACAACATCGACACCACGCTCTCGCTGCTCGAGACGATGGCAGATGCCGGCGTCAAACGCATTCTGTTCTCCTCCAGCGCGACGGTCTACGGCGAGGAAAACCCGATCCCCTATCTCGAGACGATGCCCCGCGGCGTCTGCACAAACCCCTACGGCTGGACCAAAGCCATGATGGAGCAGATTTTCGAGGACGCTGCCAAGGCGGATCCGTCGCTCTCGGTCGTGCTGCTGCGCTATTTCAACCCGATCGGCGCGCACCCCTCCGGGCTCATCGGCGAGGACCCGCAGGGCATCCCGAACAACCTGATGCCCTATGTCACGCAGGTCGCGATCGGCAAGCGCGAATGCCTGACGGTCTTCGGCAATGACTACGACACCAAGGACGGCACCTGCGGGCGCGACTACATTCATGTGATGGATCTGGCGGAAGGGCATCTGAAGGCGATCGGCTACATCCTGCAGCACAGCGGGGTCGAGGTGTTCAATCTCGGCACGGGCACGCCGGTCAGCGTCAAGGAGCTGGTCGAGACCTTCGAGGCGGTCAACGGTGTGCAGATCAGGCGCATCTACGGCGGCAGACGCGCCGGCGACCTGCCGGAGTATTACGCCAACGCGGACAAGGCGCTTGCGATGCTCGGCTGGAAAACCGAACGCTCCCTCGCGGACGCCTGCCGCGACGCATGGAACTGGCAGAAGCAGAATCCGAACGGCTACCGCGGCGTAGAAACCTGAAAGCAGATGCAGACAGCTTCGATACGGGGTTGTCTGCATTTCTATAATTCGGTCGGAATACATGAAATATCTGTGAAAAATCGCCAAATCGATACAATTTTCCGCTTTTCTTATGACAAAACGCTGCGGCTGTGTTATAATGAAGATGTATACCTTCGCGAAAGGAGCGGACCGAGATCGTGAAACAATCAAGAGCCTATCAGTTTTCAGTGCGTTTTTGCAGCAGATGGCTGCTGCTTCTGCTTGCGCTTGCTGTGCTCATGCAGATGCCGGCGCTCCTCCGGCTGACGGCATCTGCGGCGGGGGACAAGGAGCTCGCCGTCGATATGACCGGCACGGGCGACGGCTATTCCGCCGTGCTCTACGACAACACCAACGGTCTGCCGACCTCTGAGGCGAACGCGATCGCGGAGACGCAGGAGGGCTTCATCTGGATCGGCAGCTACAGCGGTCTGATCCGCTACGACGGCTGCAGCTTCGAGCGCATTGATTCCAAAAACGGGCTTGCCAGCGTCGTCAGCCTGTTTGTCGATTCGCAGAACCGGCTCTGGGTCGGCACGAACGACAGCGGCGCCGCCGTGATGGTCAACGGTGAATTCACTATGTATGCCAAGTCTGCCGGGCTCCCGACGCTCTCCGTGCGCGCGATCACCGAGGACGGCGACGGCAATATCTATCTGGGCACGACCGGCGGGCTCGCCGTCGCAGACAGCAGCCTGAAGCTCTCCAGGATCGACGACCCGCGCCTCAACGACGAATACATCCGCATGCTGCGCGTCAGCGGCGACACGGTCTACGGCGTGACCAAGGACGGCGCGATCTTTACACTGCGCAACAAGACCGTGACCGATTATTTCAGCGCCGAGGAGATCGGCATTGCCGATATCCACTCGATCCTGCCCGATGAGGAGAATCCCGGCTATGCATGGGTCGGCTCGCAGGGCTCCGAGCTGCGCTACATCCAGCTGATCAAGGGCTGCCCGATCCTGCGCTCCGTCGACGTTTCCCCCTGCACCTACATCAACGATATCTACCCCGTGAGCAATATGCTCTGGCTCAGCACCGACCGCGGCATCGGGTTTGTCGTCGACCGCAAATTCGTGCGCGTGACCAATGTGCCGATGACGACCTCCGTCGAGGGCATGATGTGCGACTATCAGAAGAATCTGTGGTTTGTCTCCTCACAGCAGGGCGTCATGAAGATCGTGCCCGACCAGTTCACCGATGTCTTTGACCGCTGCGGGCTCGCGCAGGAGGTCGTCTATTCCACCTGCTTCCATGACGGCAAGCTGCTGATCGGCACGAAGAACAGCGGTCTGATCGTTTTGGAAAACGGCGCGCGCGTGCAGTCGATGCCCGTGACCGAATCCGTCAGCATCTCCGGGGAAAGCTATCCGGACACCGACCTGATCGAAGCACTGAAGGGCAGCAAAATTCGCTCGATCATCCGCGACAGTCAGAACCGGGTGTGGTTCTCGACCTTCGGCGCGCAGGGGCTCATGCGCTATGACGGCACAAAGCTCGTGCGTTTCACCGCGGAGGACGGGATGCCCTCCGAGCGCGTGCGGGCGGTCTTTGAATGCGGCGACGGGACATTTCTGGCGGCGTGCACCGGCGGCGTTGCGGTCATCCGCAATGACCGGATCGAGCGCGTCTTCGGCGACGCGGACGGCATCGCGAACACGGAAATCTTAAGCGTGACCGAGGGCGTCAACGGCGAATACATCGCGGGCACCGACGGCGGCGGCGTCTATATCATCAGGGACGACGGCAGCATCACGCATTACGGCACCGACGATGGGCTGCGCTCCGATGTGGTCATGCGCGTGAAAAAGGATCTGAAGCGCGATCTCTACTGGATGATCACAAGCAATTCCATCGCCTATATGACCGCAGATTACCGCATCACGACAGTCTCCAATTTCCCCTATTCCAACAATTTCGACCTCTACGAAAACAGCGCCGGTGAGGCCTGGGTGCTCAGCAGCAACGGCATCTACGTCATCGACGTGCAGGAGCTGATCGACAACCGCGAGGACATGACCTATCTGTTCTATAACCGCGACAACGGTCTGCCCTGCATCACCACCTCCAATTCCTACAGCGAGTTGACCGCGGACGGCGATCTCTACGTCGCGGGCACGACCGGCACGGCAAAGGTCAATATCGAAACGTCCTTCGAGGACGTCAACGAGCTGAAGATCGCCGTGCCCTATCTCGAGGCGGACGGGCAGTACGTCTATCCCGATGCGAACGGAAAATTCACGATTCCAGCGCGCACGAAGAAGCTGACGATCTACAGCTTTGTCTACAACTATTCGCTGATCAACCCGCAGGTCACCTATCGGCTCGAGGGCTTTGACACCGCATCGGCGACCGTGCCGCGCAGCGAGCTCGGTCCGCTGAGCTACACGAACCTGAGCGGCGGCGATTACCGCTTTGTGCTGAAAATGCAGGATCCCAACGGCATTTCCAGCAAGGAGCTGACCGTGCCGATCACCAAGCAGCGGAAATTCTACGAGCTGATGTGGGTGCATGTGGTGACGCTGCTGCTCGGTGCCTGTGTACTGAGCTTTGCGGTCAAGCGGTATATCCGCTACCGCACGGAGGCTGCCGAGCGCAAGAGCGCGCAGCAGAAGCAGCTCATCCGCGAGATCGTCGAGGCGTTCTCGAAGGTCATTGATATGAAGGACGCCTACACGAACGGTCACTCCTCGCGCGTGGCGAAATACACGGTCATGCTTGCACAGGAGCTCGAGCTCGACGAGGAGACGATCGAGGAGTATTACTGCATCGCGCTGCTGCACGATATCGGCAAGATCGGCATTCCGCCCGAGGTGCTCAACAAGAACGGCAAGCTGACCGACGAGGAATTTGCAATTATCAAGTCGCATTCGGCACTGGGCTACAACGCACTCAAGGATATCAGCATTCTGCCGGAGCTCGCGACCGGCGCGGGCGCGCACCACGAGCGTCCCGACGGCAAGGGCTATCCGCGGGGGCTTTCCGGCGATGAGATTCCGCGCGTGGCACAGATCATCGCGGTGGCAGACGCCTTTGACGCGATGTACTCCGACCGCCCCTACCGCAAGCGCATGAATTTTGAGAAGGCGGTCTCGATCATTCAGGGCTGCCGCGGCACGCAGCTCGCCGCAGACGTCGTGGACGCATTCCTGCAGCTGGTCGAGCAGGGCAAAATGCGCGCTGCCGACGACACCGGCGGCGGCACCACCGAGGATATCGACAATATCCACGCAAAGGCGGGCACGCCATCGCAGGGAGACGGCGCGGCACCGACGGAATAAGCGCTCAAACGGAGAGGAGGAGAGCGAAAAAGAATAAAGAAGAAAGAAGAAAGAAGAATGAATAATGGCGGTAACGCTTCGCGATCACTTTGAATGGTGCTAAAGCCCCAAGCCCCCAGAGCGACCTCCGTTTCAGCGGTGAAAATGAACGTGACGGAACAACTCCTCACTCCTAACTGCTAACTACGAACTTCTAGCCAGACCTCCTCCCTCCTACCTTCTACCTCCTACCTTCTTTCTCCTCTCTCGCAAATTTGAGCTGACCGACATTCCGCCGCCCCTCTGTGCAGATGCAGAGGGGCTCAGCATGTCAAAATAGGTATCGCTGCGCGAGGAGTCTGCTTGCAAACTCCTCGCGCAGCGTGCTTGAGCCCCATTAAAAATCCATCGGAGATTCCGCTTTCCATATAGGCTTGTTTTTTTGATTTCGGCCGTTTTTTTGTATTGCAGTGTCGCCAAAAAGTTCCATTGATATTTCGCTGAAATCCGCCTACAATACTACCACGGCAGCAAACAAAAAAGCGCGTCCGCAATCGGTGCGGCGCCGCAGAGAAGGCTGCCCGGAAAAGGAGTAAAGAACCATGAAGGGTGAAATGACACAGAAGGGCAGAGAGGCCCTCGACCGCTTTAAGATGGAGTCCGCAAGTGAAGTCGGCGTGACCCTCAACAAGGGCTACAACGGCGACCTGACCTCCCGTCAGGCTGGCTCGATCGGCGGGCAGATGGTCAATATGATGAGTCCGGAACAACAATTTGAGTTTATCCGCAGCGATGTGAAGAGTCAGGAGCATGTGCGGATCCTGACCTATTCGGTGCAGGTGGGGATCTGATGCAAACCGGTCTGCCGGAAACCGCACTGCTGCCTTTTATGCAGGATGGCGGAGCGGCGAATACTGCATACGATCAATGAGGGAGCCTTAGGGCTCCCTCATTTCAGTCTGTCGATAAAGTGTCTCCGGCGGATTACCCTGCATTGAGGAGCCGGAGCAGCGATCTCAGGTCTATCAGCGTGACCAGACCGTCGCCGTCGAGATCCGGTTCACTGCTTGTCATTGCATCGATCTGCGCATCGGTGAGCTGATCATTCTCTGCGATCAGCTGTACCAGAAGCACTGCATCTGCGACCGTGGCTTCACCGTCCCCGTTAAAATCCGCCCGTACCGGTGCTGCGGGTTCGGTCGTAGTGGTTTCTGTCGTAGTGGTTTCTGTTGTAGTGGTTTCTGTCGTAGTGGTTTCTGTTGTAGTGGTTTCTGTTGTAGTGGTTTCTGTCGTAGTGGTTTCTGTCGTAGTGGTTTCTGTCGTAGTGGTTTCTGTCGTAGTGGTTTCTGTCGTAGTGGTTTCTGTTGTAGTGGTTTCTGTTGTAGTGGTTTCTGTTGTAGTGGTTTCTGTCGCGGTGGTTTCTGTCGCAGTGGTTTCTGTCGCAGTGGTTTCTGTCGTAGTGGTTTCTGTCGTGGTAGTTTCTGTTGTAGTGGTTGTGGTTGTCGTTGTCGTTTCGGTCGTGGTGGTTGTGGTAGTTGTTGAAGTTGTTGTCTGCTCCGGCTGCTTTACTTCGATATATCCGCTGACCGTTTTGCAGTTGACTTGCAGAAAGCTGCCGTTCCGGCATTCATCGATCACAGGCGTCAGCTGATACTTTGTCCCTTCTTTGGCATTCGCCGGCACCTCCATCGTGAATGTGGCGATCGTTCCTTTCTCCCATGAAACGACATCATCAAAATACACGACCGCGATGGTACGGGCTGATGTGTTGAGCATGCAGCTGATGCCGCCGAACACGCCCACGGTGTATTCCGGCGTTTTGCTGTCGGTCGAAACAGGTATCTTCAGACCGGCATCGTATGTCAGATACATGCCGAAGCCCAGGATCCCGCAGGTGTTCTCTGTCAGCTTCATTTCGACCTTCACGGTCTCGCCCGGCGCCGCCTGCAGCTTCGGAACGCTGACTGTGATCTCATGCTCGTCGGCTGCGGCGGAGCACGGCATGGCCGCGGAAGCGATCAGCGCACCGCAGCACAGCAGTGATGTCAGTTTTTTCAGAATACTCATTGCAGCTTCTCCTTCATTCGCCTTGCAGAATCTGATTCCAGTCGGGGGTGTAACCCGCCAGTGCCATCAGATAATACCGTGCAATGTACATTGCATCATCCATCGTGACCTGACCGTTGATGTCAACATCCAGAAGATTTTCCGCGAGCATTTCATTTTCCGGTTCATCATGGATCAGGAAGTGCCCGTCGGGTGTGTCATTCTGGTATTTCAGCATGGCATAGACCGCATCCAGCACGCTCACTTTGTCATCCATGGAGCCGTCACCCCGGAAGACCCGGGTGAAGTCGCGCGTGTATTTTTTCGCAAACTTCTCCGCTGTTGAATCCAGGCAGCCGAAAATGACAGCGGTATTGGAAATCGTGAACTTGCTGTCGTCAATCGCGCAGGCGGGATTCAGAATTGCCAGTTTGTCCATCCCGGTGCACTTGCCGAACGCACAGGCTCCGATCGATTCCACCTGATTCCAGAGCACCGCCATGCGCAGATCCGTACACTGATAGAAGGCGTAGTTGCCGATGCTTCTCATCGTGTTCGGGAGGCCGATCTCCGTGACAGCGGAGCATCCCTCAAACGCATGCGCACCGACTGATAACGTGCCGTCTGAGAACTCGATCTTCCGGATGCGCTGCTGCAGATGATACCAGGGCTGCTGTTCCGGCGTTTCGTAATCATACATCTCGCCTTCGCCGTAAACAGTCAGCGTGTCTGTATCCGTGTCCAGCATCCAGTCAAGACGGTCGCCGCACTGTCCGCTGAGGACTTCCGGTTCCGTTGTGGTGACCGTGGTTTCCGTTGTCGTAGTCGTGGTCGTGGTTTCCGTTGTTGTGGTGGTGGTCGTGGTTTCGGTTGTCGTAGTCGTGGTTGTCGTTTCCGTTGTCGTAGTCGTGGTTGTCGTTTCCGTTGTCGTCGTTACGGCGGTCGTTGTTTCGGGTGCTTCATCCGGGAAATAGCCGTTCTCGAGGAAACACTTCAGCCACTCGGCATCTGTCTCGTTCAAAAGGTTGGTATAGTCCACATCGGCATTGTGGAATGCGGTATCGCTCAGGGTCGCGGTCCCGCTGAGATATGCCCGGAGCAGCGCCAGATCATCCTCCGTGACCGCGCCGTCACAGTCCGCATCGCCGCGGATGTCAAGCGGCAGATACGAAAGACCGTATTGTTCCGCATAGGCCTGCGCGGTCGAATCCTTGAATCCGCGAATGATCAGATGATCCGCGAATACCGTGGGCGTGTCGTCAAAATTGACGTTCGGATTGAGGATCCAGATTTCTTTCACCGCTTCTCCGGTCAGGAATGCACCGTCCCAGATCATTCGCACGGTTTGGGGCACCTGAATGACATCACTGCCGCGGAAGCTGTCAAATGCGTTCTGGAGGATATCGGTAATGGATTCCGGTATTTCCACATCTCCTGTTTTGGCGGCAGGATAACAGAGAAGCCCGTCCATGACATCTTCATACAGGACGCCCTTCTTTACATAGTAATCCGTATTGTTTTCGCTGACAAGGAACTGTTCCAGATTCGTGCAGCCGCTGAATGCGGAGGCTGCCAGAAATTCGACGCGGGCGGGGATTTGGACGGATGTCAATGCCGTACAGTTTTGGAACGCATCGTCATAAATATATGTCAGCGTATCCGGCATATCAACCGATGTGATCTGCGCTGCAAACGGGTGCCACGGCGCGGATTTCATGCCGCCTGTTCCTGTGACGGTCAGTGCGCCGGACGCCGGATCAAAACGCCAGTACAGATCATCTCCGCACATTCCGCTGTACGGATCGGGGGCTTCGGTCGTTTCAGCGGTCGTTTCAGTGGTTGTCGCTGCGGCAGTCGTGGCAGTTGTGGTTTCCGGCGGTGTTTCATCTGAAAAATAGCCGTATTCCAGATAATACACCAGCATTTCACCGTCATCGTAATCTATGAGGTTGTCATAATTGATATCGGCATTGATGCACGCTGCTGCGGAGGGATTCTGAATCTCCTCCCATGTGCGCAGGATCTCGGCATCCGCCTCATCCACGACGCCGTCGCAGTTCACATCGCCGCGCAGATAGCGTTCAAAGATCAGCTCATGTTCCGCCGCGTACTGCTCGATTTCAGAACCGGCGATCCCGTGAAGATGCGTCTGCGGCGGGAAGACCGGCAAATCGCTGCGTGTGTCATCAAACGCGCAGTCCGGGTTCAGAATCAGCACGCTGGTAAGCGCATCGCAGTCTGAAAATGTACCGTAGTCAAGGAATCCGACACCGGCAGGAATGACAACCGATTTCAGAACGGAGCATTCTTCAAATGCAAATGCGCCGATTTTCGTGAGGGTATGCGGAAGGATGATATCGGTCATTGTGTCGCATTCGCTGAACGCATATTCTCTCAGTTCTGTGATATGATCCCCGTAGGCATGAACGGTCATTTGTGAGCAGCCGCCGAACATGCCGGGCGCGATATAGGTCAGACTTTCCGGGAGCTGACAATACAACAGGCTGGTGCAGCCGTAAAATACATAGTCACCGACCTCGGTGACACCTTCCGGGATGCTGACCTCGATCAGGGAGCTGCAGTCTGAGCACATGCTGTCGGGGAGCTCTGTGATACCGCTCGGAATGACCAGCTTTCGGACAGATGCACAATCAGCGAATGCGGAATCCCCGATTGATGTCAGACCGGTCGGTAATCTGAGCTCCGTCAGGCCGGTGCATTCCTGAAATGCTGAAGCTTCTATCGCTTCAACGCTTTCCGGGATCTCACACTGCGTTAAAGAGGTACATCCTTCAAATGCGTGCCACGGGATTTCTTTGATGCCCTCCGGCAGCACGATCGACTCCAGACTGCTGCATCCGAGAAATACCAATGCGTCGAGCTCTGTGACACTGTCGGGAATGTCAATCTGCGTCAGATTGGAGCAGCACCAGAAGGCTGACTCTCCGATGCTCGTGATTCCGTAATCCATCCCGACAATCCGCACATCGTCCCTGAAATCCGCCCAGGGAACACCTGACGTGTCAGCATCCGGCCAGGTCCCTTCGCCGTGAACAAACAGTTCTCCTGTGGACGCATCGAAGTCATAGGTGAACTCCTCACCCCAGTGATGATCGGAGCCCTCCTGCACTGTGGCAGCCAGAATCTCTGCCGGGACAGCTCCGACAGCCTGCCAGAGCATACCGGCGGCAATGACTGCAGCCGTCAAACGCTTTTTGTGTCTCATTGTGATACTCCTTTCCAATCATAGATTGCAGATATGCAGAATATATGAGACAGGGAAACGAGGTGTATCATTCCCATAATCATAATTATACACGAAATATTGATAAAAGTAAAGCGCTTGAAGAAATGTTGCAGTACACGGCGTGCACCCGGAAAAACACAGAGACCTCTTGCAATCAGCGGGACACACTGACCGTCGAAAACAATGAGCCAAAAGCAGTATGTAACCCCGGATATGGAGGTCACCGAATTTGAAGCGGAGGACGTTATCACGACTTCCGGCGACCCGATTCCGACAGAGGGGAGCGGCGATCCTGACAACATCGCCGGAAATTGGTGAGATAACGAATCGTAAAGGAGAATCATTATGAAGGATTACATTACGCCGGAAATGGAAATCACTGAATTCGATACAGAAGATGTTATTCTCACCTCTATTCCGACACAAGCACAGGACAATGAGTACCAGTGGGGTCCGATTTTCGGCTGATGAATGGACAACAGGCGGCTTCGTGCCGCCTGTTTCAGTCTGTAGATAAAGTGCCTGCGACAGATTGATCTATAAAAAACAGAGGGAGTCCGTCCGGGCTCCCTCTGTTTGTCATTGCGATGCAGTCACTTATTTGACTGTCAGTGATGCTGCATCAGAGTAGGCTTTCGCGCCGTTTCCGTCAGTGATGACGCAGCGGTACTGCCAGTTGTTGTACGTCGACTTTGCGTTGATTGTCAGTGTCGCGGTAGTCGCGCCGGTGCCGTTGGAATTCTTCCAGCCGGTGCCGTTGTTATACTGCCACTGATAGGTGAGATCCAGACCGGTCGCCTTCACGGTGAAGTTCGCGGCGGTACCGGACGCCGTCTCAATGCTTGCGGGCTGTGCGGTGATATTCGTTTTGACCTTGAACACTGCCGCAGACGAGATCACCTTCGTGCCGATCTCATCGGTGACGACGCAGCGGAACTGCCAGCCGTTATACGCTGTTTTTCCGTAGATCGTCAGCTCGGCGGTCTTGTTGCCGGATGCGCCGCTGTTTTTCCAGCCATCACCCGCGTTATACTGCCACTGATAGGTGAGACCCATGCCGGTCGCCTTGACGGTAAAGTTCGCGGCTTCATTGATCGCTGCGGAAGTATCGGCGGGCTGTGTGGTGATGCTGGTCCTGATCTTCAGCGTTGCAATAGAAGAGGTTGCGGTTGCGCCGTTTGCGTCGGTGATGACACAGCGATACTTCCAGCCGTTGTAAGTCGTCTTTGCGTTGATGGAGAGCGTTGCGGTGGTAGCGCCGGATGCACCGGAATTCTTCCAGCCGTCGCCGGAGTTGTACTGCCACTGGTACTTGAGCCCGACACCTGTTGCAGTGACCGTGAATTTCGCCGTTGTGCCGACCGCAGTGTTGACGCCGTTGGGCTGTGCCGTGATGGTCGTTTTGACGATCAGCTTTGCCGCGGAGGAAATCGTCTTGGTGCCGTTTGCATCGGTAATCACACAGCGATACTGGTAGCCATTGTAGCCTGCTGCGGTGTTAATCGTCAGTGCGTTTGTTTTCGACCCGGTCGCATTGGAGGTTTTCCAGCCTTCGCCCTTGTTGTACTGCCACTGGTAGGTCAGCCCGACGCCCGTTGCAGTCACAATGAAGTTCGCAGCTTCTCCGAGCGGTGCGGACAGGCTCTTCGGCTGTCTGGTGATTGCAGTTTTGACCTTCAATGTTGCAGGCGTGGAGATGGTTTTCTGTCTCCAACGGTCAGTGAGGATGCAGCGGTATTTCCAGCCGTTGCGCGCCGCGGTAACGCCGATGCTGAGCGTGTTTGTTTTTGCGCCGGTTCCGTTCGAGTTTTTCCAACCGCTGCCTGAGTTGTACTGCCACTGATAGCTGAGGTCTGCACCGACGGCTGTGACGGTGAATTTCGCGGTCGTGCCGATTGCTGCGCGGATGCCGTTGGGCTGCGTGCTGATGCTCGGCGCGTCGAGCGGGATGAAGGTGTTGCCGTTTTGCTCGGCATAGGCTTGCGCAGTGCTGCCCAGCCAGCCGCAGATTGCGATTTCTGCAGGAACCGAACCAGAACCGAAAGAGCAGGATCTGTTTCGGATTGTCAGTTCAGATAAGCCGGTGCAGCCGGTGAATGCATCTCTACCGATTGAGGTTATGGAATCCGCCAGTGTCACATCAGTCAAGGTGGTCAGATCGGAAAAAGCATCTGAATAAATCGATTCGCCACCGGTAATTGTTACATGCTTCAATGAATAAGGAACATCATAGTAAATATGGGTTCCGGTAGAAGTAGTCCCGGCATCGATTCGGTAACAACCGGCAGCTACATCGGCGGGGGTAGATGATGTAACCAACTTGAACAGACCTGCAATTCGCCTGTCGGATTTCGGAAGGGTGACAGATTGAATTGAAGTGCAATTCTCCAGTATCCAGCTTCGATAGTCGGTATCCGTTGATTGGATCGTAAAGGATTTCAGGTTAACGCAATCGGAAAAGGCACGGTCGCCGACGGATACAACAGTGGAAGGAATTGTTACAGAGGTGAATCCCGTGCATCCGGAGAAGGCACCGGTACCGATATACTGAAGAGACGCGGGGAGATTCAGTGCTGTCAGACCGGAGCAGGAATCAAACACATAATCACCGATCGAATACAGAGAGGAGGGCAAGGCAAGCGTTTTCAGACCGGTGCAGCCTCTAAAAGCGTACTCGCCAATGGACGTGACAGTGTCGGGCAAAAACTCTGTGCTGGTCAGACCGGTGCAGCCTGCAAAAGCACCCCATCCGATTGAGGTAATGGAATCTGGAAGCGATATAGAAGTGAGGCTGGAGCAGTCGTTAAACACTTCACTGTTAACAGAATTACCGCCGGTAATGGATACATGCGTCAGCGAGTAGGGAATATCGCAATAGATACCGTATCCGTAGGAATCTCTGCCCGTGCCTGAGCTGACGCGGTAGCAGCCGTATGTCTGTGCACTGTCATATCTGCCAGCATGAAAAAAGTATCCGATATGATTCGAAAGTTTGGCAACCGATATTGATTGTATCGACGTGCATCCTACGAGAATCTGACTGCCACAGGCGGTATCCGGCGATTGGATTGTAAAGGATTTCAGGTTAACGCAATCGGAAAAGGCGCGATCGCCGACAGAAACAACAGTGGAAGGAATTGTGACTGATTTGAGATTTGCACACCCGGAAAATGCTTCGCTGCCGATACTGGAGATATTGGCAGGCGGCGTCATCGAAGTGATCCCGATGCCGCTGTAAGCGCGGCTTGGAATTGAGGAAATATTTGAAATGAAGGGCGCATATGTCAGCGAGGAACAGCCGGAAAAAGCGCCGAAACCGATTGAGGGCGAATTTGCGGTTATAGAGGTCAGTCGTGAACAACCGGCAAAAGCTCCATCGCCGATGGAGACAGCGTTGGATGTGACTGTTCGCAGATTGGTGCAGCCTTTAAACAATTCGCTTGGTATGGTGCGTATCGACGAGCAGATGCTCACGGATGTCAGATTCGTGTAGTCTCTAAATGCACGGGAGTAGATGCCGGTGACTCTATACGGCTTTGTCTCTGTTTCGGTTATCAGATATACCGTTCCCGGAATGGAGACACTGGATTCTTTTCGACCGTTTACGCCGTTTGCAAAGCCTCTCACATAGCAGGTTGTTTCACTATCGGTATAATAGTGCAGTTTCCCGTAATCAAAGCCGCCGTCGTAGTGTTTCGGCTCATCGGTTTCAGCCTGATTGCCGCCGCCGGTGCCGGAGCCATTTCCGGGATCATCCGGGTCTGTGCTGCCGGAACCGGAATCGTCGATGCCGGAATATGACGCATCCAGAAAATTGTAATACCAATCCGTCCACTGCTCAAGATATGACAGCAGCTCTGAACAAAGCGCCATGTCCTGATTGATCTCATTCTGATAGAATGCATAGGTTGCGTCGGCTTCATTTGAAACTAGGTTACACAGCTTATTTGCAAGACCCTCATAAACAGCATCGGAGACATAGCCTCTGCACCAGTTTGACGCATAAGCCTGGAACATCAGATAGCTCCGATAGCCGCCGACAAAAGCAGAGGCATTGGCTTGTGTCTGGTCGCGGAGATAGTCGATATGCAGCGACTGGACAGACTGCTTCACATACTGTTCCAGTTCGTGCATCAGGACAAGCTTGTAGTAATTCGCAGCCTGATCGTCATTGTTAAACAGCACATCCAGTCCTGTGCCATAGAGCTTTAACGGCGCAAAGAGCGGATTCAGCTTGGTAAATGCTGACCAGCCTTCTTTGACAGCATACTTGCAGAATTCTTCAAGAGGTATGTCAAAGATCAAACTTGCTTTGGTTGCCTCCAGCGTCTCGATGACGTTATCAATAGCAGTGCAGAAAGCCGGATTGTCCGTGACATAGCTCTTCATTGCGTACAGAAACGCTTTTCGTTCATCGTCCGCTTCCTTGATGGCAAGCGCCTTCATGTAGTTTTCGTATGCCTTTTTTCCGGTCTGAGCAAGTCCTTCCAGCTCGTTGAGCAGGGATGTGTATTCCTGCATTGTCTGCAGAATTCCCAAGTCGTGTGAGACGGTATTGAAATACTGCTTCTGTTCGTCAGTCAACGGTTCCGTGCTCTCAACCAGGTTGATAAGCGTCTGCTCATCTAAATTCACACAATTCTTCAGAAGCGAATTCTGAATCTTCCACCCATACTTCGCGGTTTTCTTGATGAAATCGGACTTGTATGACGATTGCTCCATCTGATATGTCAGAAAGTCCATGATGAGAACTTCGTAAAGCTCAACTTCGGAGTTGATGGTGAAATCCAGCGAGGAAAACCGCTGCCAGAACGTCCAGAGTCCTGCTGAAACATCCAGCAGCGCGCCGTAACCGTCGTTCGGGTCTATGACACACTGCGCAAGTGTATCATAGATGAACGGATGGTCCATTCCTTCGTCGTAGACATCAGGAAAATCAGGGTCCGGTCGGAGCGTATTCGGATCAATCATGCCTCGACCGAGGCTGTCAGCGAGATACAGCTCCGGTTCCGGATATACAGCGAGAAATGCGTCTTGCAGCTCCTGCAGCGACGGTTCATCCCCGTCCGCAGCCTGAGCAATGACCGCATTTTCGGGTCCGCGGGACAGGACATTGCCCGGAAGCGCCGTCAGCATCGCAGAGACTGCGAACGCGGCTGAAAGCATCATCGACAGTATACAGTCTTTTTTCATAAGATACCCCTTTCTCTCAACGGTGATGAATCAGGATGATCGGACAAATGCTATAATCATCCATTTTCATTCTAGCACAAATTGTTTGTTGTGTCAAGCAGACAATCCTTTCAGGAAGTGAAATAAGAGCAGCAATCGTATGGTTCTTCTGCATATAATTTCACCCCCGCGCAGACACTGCGCCAAATCAAACTGCGTTTGGCAATACAAAACAGCTTATCAGAAATATGCGCTTTGAGCGGGCAGGGGAGCGGCATGCGTATCAATAAAAACAACGAGGGAGCCCGAAGGCTCCCTCATTTTCGTTGTGTTATTTGACAGTCAGCTGTGCCGTGCCGGAGGCGGTTTTCACGCCGTTTCCGTCAGTGATGACGCAGCGGTACTGCCAGTTGTTGTAGGTCGCTTTTGCGTTGATCGTCAGTGTGTTGGTGGTTGCGCCGGTGCCGTTGGAGTTCTTCCAACCGGAGCCGGAATTGTACTGCCACTGATAGGTGAGGTTCAGACCGGTCGCCTTGACCGTGAACTTCGCGGCGGTACCGGATGCTGCCTCGACGCTTGCGGGCTGTGCGGTGATATTCGTCTTGACGTTGAACACCGCCACCGTGGAGATCACCTTCGTGCAGATCTCATCGGTGACGACGCAGCGGAACTGCCAGCCGTTATACGCTGTTTTTCCGTAGATCGTCAGCTCGGCGGTCTTGTTGCCGGAGGCGCCCGAATTCTTCCAGCCGTCGCCGTTGTTGTACTGCCACTGATAGCTGAGGCCGATGCCTGTTGCCTTGACCGTGAATTTCGCCGCTTCGTTGATCACTGCGGAGGTGTTTGTGGGCTGTGCGGTGATCGCCGCCTTGATCTTCAGCGTCGCAACGGAAGAAACTGTCGTTGCGCCGTTTACGTCGGTGATGACGCAGCGGTACTTCCAGCCGTGATAAGTGGTCTTTGCGTAGATCGAGAGTGTTTCGGTCTTTGCACCGGACGCGCCGGAATTCTTCCAGCCGTCGCCGCTGTTGTACTGCCACTGATAAGTGAGACCGACGCCCGATGCCGCGACGGTAAACTGCGCGGTATCGCCGATCGCCGCGCGGATGCCGTTGGGCTGCGATGTGATGACGGTCTTGACCCTGAGCGTTGCCGCCGCAGACGTGACAGGCTGATTGTTGGCATTGCCGATGATGCAGCGGTACTGGTAGCCGTTGTAGCCTGCCGCCGTGTTGATCGTCAGGGTATCGGTCTTGGAGCCGGTGCCGTTGGAATTCTTCCAGCCGTCGCCCTTGTTGTACTGCCACTGATAGGTCAGACCCGCGCCGCTTGCTTTGACGGTAAACTGCGCCGCTTCCCCGATCGGCTTGGACTGGTTTGCGGGCTGTGCGGTGATCTTCGTCTTGACCTTGAGCGTCACGGCGTTGGAAATGCTCTTGCCGCCGTAGCTGTTGGAAACGACGCAGCGGTACCGATAGCCGTTGTAGCCCGCGGCAATGGTGATGCGCAGCGTATCGGTCTTGGAGCCGGTGCCGTTGGAGGTCTTCCAGCCGTCGCCCTTGTTGTACTGCCACTGATAGCTGAGCTCCTCACCCTCGGCAGCGACGGTGAATGCTGCGGTGTAGCCGATGACATTGGTCGCGCTGTGGGGCTGTGCGGTGATCACCGGTGCAGGATAGGGTTCGATGCAGTCTGCGAAACTGCTCCATACGTCCCGGTAGTCTTCAACGGCAGCCGCGGGAACGTAGATCTTCATGCCGTCGGAATGATTATCGAACGCGGTGTCAACGAGCGAAGCCGGGACGGCGCTTCTGAAGCAGACCGCCGTCAGTGCGGGGCAGTCGGCAAAGGCTAATCCATCGATATCGGTCACGCTGTCCGGAACTGTGACGGAGGTCAGATTTTCGCAGCCTTTGAATGCCCATCTTGCAATCTTGGTCACACTGTCCGGGAGAATGACATCGCCGGAGGCGGTTTCACCGTTCAGCAGAATACCGTTCACGATCACCAGCGGGTTTTCGTTCTGCTTTGCGGTCAGCCATGCCGTTTCTGCGAATGCTTTGGTGCCGAAAAACTCCATACTTTCCGGAATGCTGACAGAAGCCAGATTGGTGCACTGATAGAATGCGTAGCTATCGATTCTAATCACGCCCGCGGGAATGGTGATCTCTGTCAGCGCGGCGCAGCCGTAGAAGGTTCTGCTGTAGATCATCTCCACGCCTGACGGGATATTGACAGACTGCAGAGCGGCACAGCCTTCAAAAGCGGATCCGTCAATGAATGTGACGCTGTCCGGGATGCTGACGGAGGTCAGCGCGGAGCAGCCGTAGAATGCACTATCGCCGATGCTTGTGACGCTTTCCGGGATGCTGACGGAGGTCAGAGACGTGCAATCTGCGAATGCGTCGCGGCCGATGCTTGTCAAGCCCGCCGGAAGGGTGACCTCTGTCAGCGAACTGCAGTCATAAAATGCGGCATCGCTGATGATTGTGACGCTTTCCGGGATGCTGACGGACTGCAGCTCGCAGTTAGCGAATGCGTAGCTGCCGATGCTTGTGACGCTGTCCGGGATGCTGACGGAGGTCAGAGACGTGCAATTAGCGAATGCTTGGCTGCCGATGCTTGTCAGGCTCGCCGGAAGGGTGACCTCTGTCAGCGAACTGCAGTCATAAAATGCGCAATAGCCGATGCTTGTGACGTTTTCCGGGATGCTGACGGAGGTCAGAGACGTGCAATAAGCGAATGCTTCGCTGTCGATGCTTGTCAAGCCCGCCGGAAGGGTGATATCTGTCAGCGAGCTGCAGGAGAAAAATGCATTTTTACCGATGCTTGTCAAGCCAGCCGGAAGGGTGATCTTTGTCAGCGAGCTGCAGTCAGCAAATGCGGAACCGCCGATGCTTGTGACGCTTTCCGGAACGGTGACGGACTGCATCGCGCAGTCAGTGAATGCGTAGCTGCCGATGCTTGTGACGCTGTCCGGGATGCTGACGGACGACAGATTGAAATATCCGAAGAACGCGCGCGCTCCGATGCTCGTGATGCCGCTGCCGATCACAACATGCTTAATATCCGTGCCGTAATCTGCCCAGCCGGGATCCTCGTCAGAGTAATCATACATATCGCCCCAGCCGAGGAGCGTCAGGGTGCCTTGATACAGCCGCCACAGGATATGCTCGCCGCAGCGCTCGCATTCAATCAGTCTTCCGAGATAGTCCGACCAGTATCCCTCCGCGTTGGAATAGTTCTGAAATCTATCTTCCGGAACACAGATCAGGGTATTGGTCGGGAATGCATTCTCACCGAGCTCGGGCGGCGTTTCGCACAGAAAGGCTGCCGCCGTCAGAGATGTGCAGCCCGAAAATGCCTCCGCTCCGATCTCGGTCACAGATTCAGGGATCGCGATCACGGACAGCGCTTTGCAGTTATTGAATGCGCAGTCACCGATTTTTGTGATGCCCGCGGGAATGCTCACATCTTTCAGAGAAGTGCAGCTGTAGAATACAGACGGCCCGATTTCTTCCAGACCTGCAGGGATATTGCACGAGGTCAGATTGCTGCAGAACTGGAATGCGCCGGCGCCGAGGCTTTCCAGACCGTCCGGCAGTTCTGCGGAGGTCAGCGCTCTACAGCTTGAAAATGCGCTGATTCCAATATAGATTGTGTTGTCCGGAACAGTGACAGCGGTCAGACCGGTGCTGTAGAAGGCGCTATCACCGATCGTTGTCACGGATTCGGGAATAACGACATTTGTCAGGCTTGAGCAGCCAATGAAAGCTTTCTTCCCGATGATCTTCACAGTGTCCGGTATCGTGACCGATTCCAGACTCTCGCAGCAGAAGAATGTGCTCTCGGCGATCTCCGTGATGCCGTTCGGGATCGTGACTGCGGTCAGCGCGCTGCAGCCGTAGAATGCGTTTTTTCCGATCTCGCTCATCGATTCCGGCAGGTTGACTTCGGTCAGACCCTCGCACTGCCAGAAAGCGCCCAG
>JAEEGL011077096.1_pt1 | contig 28655 bp, 27 predicted proteins | sample 9134231 | NCBI WGS metagenome assembly JAEEGL01 (sample SAMN16246548, study PRJNA631951) | gut metagenome | biome: gut microbiome; feature: rumen; material: fiber-attached | host: Bos | place: Iran: Karaj | collected 2018-10 | reverse complement strand
GCGGCATGCTCAGCCTCTTCCCAGGCAGCCTTTTCCCAATACAGGCCGATTTCGGGATAGCCTTCCCGATGAGCCACGCGGGCCATGGCCAGATACATGCCCACCTCGGAGCACTCGCCCTGGAAATTGGAGCGCAGGTCGGCAATGATGTCCTCAGGAACACCCTTGGCGATGCCGACCACATGCTCGGCAGCCCAGGTCTCCTTCTCGACCATCAGCTTGAACTTGGAAGCGGGAGCCTTGCACTGAGGACACTGGGAAGGAGCCTTGTCGCCTTCGTAGACGTATCCGCAGATCATGCAAACGAACTTTCTCATACCTATATCCTCCTATAAACACTTAAAAATGATTTACTTGGTGATCCCGGCACATTCCCCGCAGAGGCCCCGGAAAATGAGCTCATGATAGCTGACCTTAATCGGATTCGTCTGCTCCGCTTGACGGTCCAGCGACGGGGGCTCCGGCAGCCCTTCCACATCAAGGACCGCACCGCAGCGGTCGCAGATGAAGTGGGGGTGCGGAATGGTGTTGGCATCATAGCGCTCCCTTCCGTCTACCACGCCGACACAAATGACGCTGCCTTCCTCCCGGAGCTTCGTTAGGTTGGCATATACCGTTGTCCGGGAGATATTTGGATAAGTCTCCTGAAGATCACGGTATATCGTATCGGCGGAAGGGTGCAGCTTGGTGGCAGCCAACGCTGCATAGACGGCGCTTCCCTTCCGGGCATATTTGGTTTCCAATGGCGTTTCCTTTCTTGTCGAATCCTAGAGTTACAACGCTGACTTATCTTTAAATAAACCATAAAACAGGTGGTTTGTAAAGGGCTTTCTTTCAGAATCTTGCTCTGAGGCAGGCCCTGAGGCGCTTGACGGAACGTTTTTTTACGGGTATAATTTCCTTGCTATGGAAAATACGACTCTATGCTATCTTGAGCGTGACGGTCAGTACCTTATGCTGCACCGGATAAAGAAGGAAAACGATCTGAATCACGACAAATGGATTGGCGTCGGCGGCCGTTTCGAGAAGGACGAGAGCCCGGAGGAATGCCTCCTGCGGGAGGTTCGGGAGGAGACCGGACTCATCCTTGACCGCTGGAGCTTCCGCGGCGTGGTGACCTTTATCAGTGACGAATGGGACACGGAATATATGTATTTGTTCACTGCCGATCGCTATCACGGTGACATGATCGAATGCGACGAGGGCGTCCTGGAATGGGTGGACAAGGAGCGTGTTCCCCTTCTCCCGCTGTGGGAGGGGGACAAACTCTTCTTTCGGCTCCTGGAGCAGGATGCACCTCCGTTTCTGATGACGCTCCGCTATCAGGGAGATGCGCTCGTTTTTGCCTCTGTGAACGGGGAGCAGATAGTACCAAAGGGAAAGGAAGAACAAAAATGAAATCCATCCGTTGTGTGAAAATCGGTTCTCTCCGGGAAAAGGACCCGGAAAAGAAAGGAAAGATTGAGGTTTGGGATGTGCCGGAGGACCCCGTCGGTCCCGAGGATGTGAGGATTAAGGTCGCTTACTGTGCCATCTGCGGCTCCGATCCGCATCTGGTTGAGGGCATCTTCGGCTGGCCGGTGCCCTACGGCATGGGGCACGAGGTCTCCGGCGTCATCACAGAGGTCGGAGAAAAGGCTACAAAAAAAGGCTTGAAGGTGGGAGACCGCGTGGCTGGGAATTTCCTGAAATTCTGCGGCACCTGCTACTACTGCCAGAATGGACAGCAGCAGTTTTGCGAGCATGCGGACGAATCCAACCATCCTGGCTTCAGCGAAACGCTGGTCTGGCATGAGAGCCAGGTCTACAAGCTTCCCGACAGTGTCAGTCTCCGGGAGGGCTGCCTGCTGGAACCGGTAAGCATCGCCGTACGGGCCATGGACAAGGCGGAGCTGAAGATCGGCCAGCGGGTGCTGGTCAACGGCGGGGGTCCTATCGGCCTGCTGATCACGCAGTGTCTGAAGAAGTCCGGCGCCACGGAGCTGTCCCTATCGGAGCCCATCGCGGAACGGCGCGAGCTGGCTCTCCGTTTCGGCGCCAAGAACGTCATCGACCCCATGGCGGAGAATATCCGCGACGCGGCAGACCGCATCACGGGAGGGCGCGGCTTCGACGTCGTCTTCGACTGCACCGGAAGCTCCAAAGCGGTATACGATCTCCCCTTTGTGACCGCGAAGGGCGGCAAGCTCATCTATTCCGCCATGTATCCCAATGATTTCGAGATGCCGCTGAATCTTTACAAATTCTGCTATTACAATGAGCTGACCATCACCGGCCTGTACGTGGCGCCCTATGCCTTCCCCAGGGCGTCCCAGCTGCTTCCGGAGCTGGACCTGGCACCCCTGACCGCCAAGGTCTTCGAGCTGGAAGACGCGGTGGCTGCCTTTGACGCGCAGATCAGCGGCAAATACCCGAAAATCCTCATCCGCTGCAACAAGGATTTGGAATAAGGAGGTCTGAATGTGAAAACCGTAGCTCCCATCGACGAGCAGGAAGTCCGCAGGCTGGAGGAGATATGTTACCGCGTGCGAAAAGGGATCCTCACCCTGGTCTACAACATCGGAATGGGTCATCTCGGCGGTGAGATGAGCATGGTGGAAATGGCCGTTGCCCTCTACTACCGCTATATGGATTTCGACGTGATGGATCCCCACAAGCCGAACAGGGACCGCTTTGTCCTCAGCAAGGGACATTGCTCCGAAACGCTGTATACCATTTTCTCCGATCTGGGCGCCTACAGCATGCAGTATATGATCGATAACTTCGAATGTCTGGACAAGTCCAAGTTCGGCATGCATACCAACCGCAAATACTGCCCCCAGGTGGAGGTTTCCGCCGGTTCCCTGGGACATGGCCTCCCCATCTCCGTGGGCATGGCTCTGGCAGGGCGGAAGCAGAAAGCCCCCTGGCGCGTCTTCGTCATGACCGGCGACGGCGAGCTGGACGAGGGCACCAACTGGGAGGCCATCATGTCCGGCGGCCACTACCAGCTGGGGAACCTGACCCTCATCGTGGATAAGAATCAGCTGCAGATGACCGGACCGACCGCACAGGTCATGAATCACGACCCATTGGATAAAAAGCTGGAGGCATTCGGCTGGGACGTGCGGGTCATAGAGGACGGCAACGACATGATGCAGGTCTGCCGGGCGCTGGACGCGCTGCCGCAGGCGGACCCCATCACCCGGAAAAAACCCATTGCCATCATCTGCAACACGGAAAAAGGCCATGGTGTTGATTTCATGGCCGGCAATGTGAAATGGCACGGCGGCGGCCTGGGAACGGAAGACTACGAGCACGCCATCAGCTATGTGGAATCCGAATGGGAAAGGAGGAAGGCCTCATGGCGGTAAAATCCACCTTCGATTTTGATCAGATGCTTTCCAGCGCCCGGGAGGCTTATGCGGAAGAGCTGCTCCGCATGGCCGACGAAGGGCTGGACTTCACCTTCACCTACTCCGACAACGTGGCCCCTTCCTCCTCCGCAGGCAAGCTGGTGGCCAAATATCCGGAGCGCTGCTTCAACTTCGGCATTGCTGAACCGGATCAGGTAGGCGCCTCCTGCGGCATGGCCCTGGCCGGAGAGATCGTCTACGCGCAGGTCATGGGTCCGTTTCTCAGCCTGCGCAGCGCAGACCAAATCCACACAGATATCGCCTACAACGACGTGAATGTCCGCCTCATCGGCACCCACGCCGGCGTCACCGCCGGCGGCGGTCCCACCCACAACTGCATCGCCGACCTGGCTCTCTATCGGGCCATTCCCAACCTGACGGTGGTGGTTCCCGCGGACGCCGCCCAGTGCTGCAAAGCGATCCGCCAGTCCCATTCCTTCCAGGGCCCCATGGTCATCCGCATCGACCGGGCCGGGATGCCCGCTGTTTACGCGGACAACGACTATGAATTCAGCTTCGGCAAGGCGATCCAGGTCCTGGACGGCAGCGACGTCACCATCATTTCCGCCGGCAGCCCAGTTTACTGGTCCATGATGGCGGCCAAAAAGCTGCAGGAGCAGCATGGCATCAGCGTACGTCTCATCGACATGCACACCATCAAGCCTCTGGACACGGAAGCCATTCTGAAGGCTGCGGGAGAAACGGGCAACGTCGTAACGGTGGAGGAACACTCCATCAACGGCGGTCTTGGCTCTGCCGTTGCTGAATGCCTTTTGGAGAACGGCTTCTCCGGCCGCTTCAAGCGGATCGGCCTGCCGGATGAATTCGCCGTCCTGGGTGAGACCGACGCTGTTTACCATTATTACGGCTTGGACCCCGACGGAATCGCCAATACCGTTTTTGAGCTGCTCACGAAATAACGCTCCGATTTTGAAACAAGCATCAAAGACAAAGGCCGCGAGAACGGAAACTCGCGGCCTTTGTCTTTGGACTTCAGAGAGTGAACGTCGCTTGCAGCGGTTTCCTTCCCAGGAGGGCTGCCGTCCGTTCGTCCGGCTGTCCGCCGCCCACCCAGAGGGTATAACTTCCCTTCTCCACGGCACGGCTGCCGTCTTCATGGTAGGTGAACAGCGCGTCCGGACAGATGGAGAGGCACACCGATCTCTTTTCTCCGGGCTGCAGGTAAACATCCCCTAATGCGCAGAGATGCCAGCGGGGCTGGTCATCGTCCGCTCCATCCCAGCGGACATACGCCTGCACCACTTCTCTTCCCGCGGCATCGCCGGTATTTTCCACGCTCACGCGGGCTTCAACGCCTTCTTCTCCTGCGCTCAGCTCCAAATCCTCATAGCGGAAGCTCGTATAGCTGAGGCCAAAGCCGAAGGGATAGAGGGGTTCCCCTTCGTAATATCGGTAGGTGCGGCCCTTCATGGCGTAATCCGTGAAGGAGGGCAGGTCCTCGACACTGCGGTAGAAGGTGACCGGGAGTCTGCCCGAGGGACTGAATTTCCCGAACAGCAGCTCTCCAACCGCCTGACCTCCCAGTGAGCCGGGATACCATGCCTGAACCAGCGCGCCGATCCGCTCGTCCTCCACACAGAGGGCGCTGCCGGACAGCAGCACCACCGCTGTGGGCTTCCCAAGGGCCAGCACGGCTTCCAGAAGCTTCCGCTGATTGGAGGGAAGCAGCAACGTTTTCTTATCCCCCCCTGCAAACTCGACACAACCGCCGCCGTCCATCATTTCCTCGCCTTCCACGCTTTCATCCAGACCGAGCACCAGCACCACTGCTTCGGACTCCTCCGCCATCGCCAGGGCCTCTGCCTCCCGCTCCCCATGGCCCATGAGCTCCAAGAGGTTGAAGGTGGGGCTCACACGGTCGAAGAAGGAAACGGACGCATCGTCTCCGGTTTTGCTCTCCCGCTTCCCCGGCGCCTGGAATGGCGTCAGCTCGCAGCCGACGCCATAACGGATGCGCACGGCGTCACCGGCTGCACGGCGGATGCCGTCCAGTACCGTGACATATTCGGAAGCTTCTCCGTGGTAATTCCCTTTCAGGGCGTTGATGCTCATGGCGTTGGGACCCAGGACGGCGATGGAGCGGAACTTGCCGGTGAGGGGCAGCAGCCCGTTGTTTTTCAGCAGGACCAGAGATTCTCTGGCTGCTTTCAGATTCAGTGCACGATGCTCGGGACCATCCAGCAGTTCATGGTCCACCTGCAGGCACTTCGGCGTTTCATAGAGCCCCAGCCTCAGGCGGATTTCCATGACCTTGCGGCAGGCTTTGTTAATGTCTTCTTCGGTGATGAGGCCGCGATTCAGGGATTCCTGCAGGTTCATGTAAACAAAGCCGAGATTCATGTCGCAGCCATACTTTAAAGCCAGCGCAGCCGATTCCGCGGCGTCCTTCGTGACCTTGTGGCCCGTATGAAAATCCTTCAGGGCGGTAAAGTCTGAGACGACCATGCCCGCAAAACCCCATTCTTCACGGAGGATTTGCTGAAGCAGCAGACTGGATGCGCAGCAGGGCTCGCCAAGCGTGCGGTTATAGGCGCCCATGACCTGGGCAACCTTCGCCTCCTTTACCGCAGCTTCAAATGCGGGCAGATAGGTCTCCCTCAGATCCTTGGGGCTGACCTGGGCGTCGAATTCATGGCGGATCGGCTCCGGCCCGGAATGCACGGCGAAATGCTTGGCGCAGGCAGCCGTCAGCAGATAATCCGTATCGTCGCCCTGAAGTCCGCGAATATAGCTGACGCCCATGCGTCCGGTGAGCCAGGGATCCTCCCCATAGGTCTCCTGCCCGCGGCCCCAGCGGGGATCGCGGAAGATATTGATATTGGGACTGTAAAGGCTCAGACCCTTGAAGAGATCTCGTACATTATGGGAAGAATACTGCTCATATTTGATTCTGGCCTCCAGCCCTACCGTCCGCCCAATCTCCTTCACCAATGCGGGGTCGAAGGTCGCTCCGAGGCCGATGCTCTGGGGGAACATGGTGGCGGTCCCTTCCCGGGCGACACCGTGGAGCGCTTCGCTCCACCAGTCCATTTCCGGGATACCCAGGCGCTCCAGCGCAGGCGCTGCGGAAATGATTTGCGCGATCTTTTCCTCCGTGGTCATGCGGGAGACCAGGTCCTCTGCCCGCCGGGCAAAACTCAGATTTGAATCCCGAAACGCTTCCATTGACTTCTTTCCTTTCATTTCGTTGTACTTGGATAACGAATACAGCAAACGGGCCCGCCTTCCGGCAGGCCCGTTCAAGCCTTTTTCAGATATCGTCGTAGCGGTGACCGCCCTTTTTCTGGACCTCCAAATCCTTCGGCACATTGTTCCGCGTCTGGAAGGAGGAGATGTTCTTCTCCATATCCTGATAATAGGAGTCCTGGATCTTCAGGGTCTTGGAGCCATCCTTGAAGATGAACTCTGCAGAGGTGTTGTTCACGCGGGCAGCGCGGGGGTTCATGGGGTTGACGCCGGGGAACTGCCAAATGATGGCGCGAAGCTCGTCCGCGCGAATCACACGCTGGTTGAACAGATTCTGCTGCACCAAGGTATCCTCATAAATATCCAGGCGCAGGGAAAAGATTTGACGAAGCAGCATCGCGAGAACCAGGACAAAAATGATACCCGCGGCAATGGCGACGCCCATCAGATTCCGGCCGCCCTTCAGTGTTGTGACGAGACAGGCCACGAAAACGACCGCGAACAGGATGGACAGCATGACAAAGGGAAGATGAATCATGCCGGAAAGCCTCAGAGTACCATACTTTTTCCCGTATTTTTCTTCCATAACGAAACCTCCAAAGAATTTCAAATATGAAAACAATATAGCACGCGCAGAATCGGAAGTCAATTGCGGAAATCCCATTCTTTCAGGTCTTTCAGCTCTTCGCGCAGGCGGAGATAGCTTCGGTAACGACTGCCGCTGATCGCTCCCTCATCCACGGCGGCGCGGACGGCGCAGCCGTCGTCCTTATCGTGGCTGCAGTCATGGAAGCGGCACTGCCCCAGGTAGGGGCGGAATTCCCGGAACAGCTCCGGCAGACGCTGTTTCATCTGAAGAGAAACGTCTTCGGCATCGAAAGCGGAAAACCCGGGCGTATCGGCGGCCAGGATGTCCTCTCCAAGTCGGAACGCTTCCACATGCCGCGTGGTATGACGTCCTCTGCCCAGTTTTTCGCTGACCTCTCCCGTAGGCAGAAGCAGAGACGGCTCAAGCGCATTCAACAGGCTGGTTTTCCCGACGCCGGAATTCCCCGTAAAAGCGCAGAAGCAGCCCTTCAGCAGATCCCGCAGCTCACAGACGCCCTCGCCGGTGGCGGCGCTGGTCTCCACGCAGTCGATTTCCGCTCGCTGGCAGGCCTCTGACAGCTCCGGCGCTCTGGCAAGATCGCTCTTGTGGATGCATACCACCGGCCGGCAGCCCTTGAGCTCGGCAATGGCGATCATACGGTCGATGAGGAAGGGCTCCGTCACCGGAGGGACGGCTGAGGCCAGGATGACCAGGATGTCCAGATTGGCGACTGCCGGCCGGATGAATGCGTTCTTCCTGGGCAGGATCTGCTCCAGACTTCCCTTCCTCCCGCCCAATGGCGAGACGATCACACGATCCCCCACCAAGGGCGTGATCTGCTCGGAGCGAAGCCTGCCCCGCGCCGTACAGCATAGGACGCCCTCTTCGGTTTCCACATACCAGAGGCCGCGGACCGCTTTGAATACAAAGCCGTCAGCCAACGCTGCCGTCTCCGTCGTTGGGTGGCTGCTCCCCATTATCCTGCTGATCCGGCGGAGCTTCCTCCTCCGGCGGCGGCGTTTCCGCAGGGCCGGAAGAAATAATCAGGTTGATCTTGGTCTTCTCCTGGACCGAATCTCCTACTGTGCGGCTTTGCCAGGTAACGGTTCCCGGCGGTGAGTCGTCCGGCCTCTCGGTAATGCTCCCAAGGACCAGCTCCAAGCCCTCCAGCTTCGCCTGGGCCGTGCTGACGGTATCCCCCACCAGCTGCGGCATAGTCACAAACTTGACTTGCGGGCCGGTGCTGATTTCCAGGAACACCGTATCGCCCGCTTTCATTTCCGCGCCGAAGGAGGGGATCACGGAGATCACATAGCCCTCCGTCACGTCCTCCGACTTGACGAAGCTCTCTTCGTGATTCAGCCCCAGCTTATTGAGTTGGATGATGGCGTCCCGGTAGTCCGTGTTGATGAGCTGCGGAAGGATGATGACCGTGGTCCCGCTGCTGACGGTCAGCTTGATGTCCGCCTTCCGCTCGGATTTGATAACGCTGCGGTTGGCCGTGGGATTCTGCGTCATTACCAGCCCGTCGGCGACCGAATCGCTGGACTCATAGGTGGGGATGATGTTGAAATAATCCGTGTAGGCCGGATTTGCCAGGATATCCTCCAGTCGGGCTCCGATGAAATTCGGCACCGTCATGGTCTCCGGCTCCGAGAACATATTGTTGAACCAGGAATGCCACAGATACAGAAAAATACCCAGGATGAATATAATTACCAAGAACGTACCGCTGAGAATGGAAACCGCTCTGGCCCTGCGGGAATTGTCCCGATATTCCTCCCGGCTCAGTTCGCCGCGCCGGCTGACAGGCTCCAGACTGCTTACCGGCTGCTCAGGAACACGGTGGCTGTCCTGCTTCTTCTGCTCGTTCTTCCCGCTTTCCTCCTGATGAAAGGTCAAATCCTTCTCCGAGAAGTCGATGTCCGGGTTCTTCCGGAAGGTCTCCAGGTCCTCGTAAAGCTGCTCGGCAAATTGATACCGCTTATCCAAATCGGGATTCATCGCCTTCATGGTGATGGTCTCCAGGCCCACGGGGATGTCGGGATTGATTTCCCGGGGCATCAGCGGGATGGAGCTGATGTGCTGGATGGCGATGGATACCGCGTTTTCGCCCTCGAAGGGAAGCCGCCCGGTCAGCATCTCGTACATGACGACACCGAGGGAATAGATGTCCGTCCGGGCGTCGATGCTGCTGCCCTTGGCCTGCTCGGGAGAGATATAATGGACGCTGCCCAACGTCTGCTGCGTCAGCGTGTTCTGCGTCGAGCTGAGGCGTGCGATGCCGAAATCGGCCACCTTCACACTGCCGTCCTTGAGAATCATGATGTTGTGAGGCTTGATGTCCCGGTGGATGATGCCCCTGCTGTGCGCATGGATCAGGGCCTTGCTGATCTGCATTGAAAAATGGAGCGTTTCCTTCCAGCTGAGCTGGCCCCGCTTCTGCATATATTGCTTCAGCGTCATGCCCTCGATGAGTTCCATGACGATGTAATTCACGTCCTGGGTGCGGCTCACGTCGTAGACCGTGACGATGTTGGGGTGGCTCAGCATGGCGACAGCCTGCGCCTCCGTGTGGAAACGGCGCCGGAAGTCCTCATCCACCGCATAGTCGTCCTTCAGGACCTTCACAGCCACATAGCGGTTGAGCCGGTGACACAGAGCTCTGTATACGATGGCCATACCGCCGATGCCGATCCTCTCCAGGATCTCATAGCGGTTGTCCAGCATTTTCCCAATATACTTATCGTTCGATTCCATAGCTTATCCTCACAGTGTCTCGGACTGCGGATCTTCCTCCGCTACGACCAGAGCCGTCACGTTGTCCGGTGCGCCCCGCTCCAGTGCAATGCTCACCATGCGCTCCACCGCCGTTTCCAGCTCGCCGCCATAGACGACCTCGAACAGCAGTTCCTGGGGGTTGACGACGCCGCTGAGGCCGTCAGAGCAAAGCAGGAGCACGTCGCCCGGGATCAGCTCACGGAAAAAGAGATCGCATTCCACCTGCTCCTCCGCGCCGAGGGCCCGCGTGATGTAGTTGCGGCGGGGGTGCTTCCAGGCGTCCGCACGTTCGATCTCGCCCCGGTCCACCATATCCTCCACTACGGAGTGATCCTTCGTAAGCTGCTGGATGCTCCCGTCGCGAATCAAATAGCAGCGGCTGTCCCCGACATTGGCCACGGTGACACGCTCCCCATCCGTGAGGGCCGCAACCAGCGTGGTCCCCATCCCCTCATAATCCGGCTCGGAACGGGCTTTTTCATAGATCTGCCGGTTGGCCGCCTTTACAGCGCAGAGCATCTGCACATCCGAGACGGAAAGAGCATAAAAGTCCTTCTGCAGTTCTTCCATGAAGATCTCCACAGCCATCTCACTGGCAATATTCCCCGCTTTTGCGCCGCCCATACCGTCGCATACGACGGCTGCCAGCACCTCCGTGCCGTCACCCAGCTCAAAGCTCAGGAAACGGCAGGCGTCCTGATTCTGCTTCCGGACCCGACCCTGATCCGTCAGGCTCCAAGCTCTCATTCAGGTGGCCTCCTTTCTCCGAAGCTGGCCGCATGCAGCGTCGATATCCGCGCCGAGACGGCGCCGTACGGTCACGTTGACGCCCAGCTTCTTCAACCTATCGGCAAATGATTTTGCGTCCCCCGGGATCAGAGGACTGCCCTCCACCCGATTCAGCGGGATGAGATTCAGATGGCCGCGGGTCCTGCGCATCAGGGCTGACAGCTTATGCGCCTGCCAGTCCGCATCGTTGATTCCGCGGATCAGCGCGTACTCAAAGCTGATGCGCCGTTCCGTCCTCCGAAAATAGTCGGAACAGCATTCAATCAGCGTCTCGACATCATACTTCGCAGCAACAGGCATGATGGATTTCCTGGTCAAGTCGTCCGGCGCATGGAGGGAAACAGAAAGGGTAAGCTGCAGGTTCTCCTCCGCCAGCTGTCGGATTTCAGGGACCAGACCGCAGGTAGACAGGGAAATGTGACGCATGCCGATGTTCATGCCCTTGGGATGATTTACCAGCTTCAGGAAGCGCATGACGTTAGCATAGTTCTCGAGAGGCTCTCCGATGCCCATGAGGACGACGCCGGAAATCGGAAGGCCGCTGTCGATTTGGCTGAACAGCACCTCGCCCAGCATTTCACCCGCGGTGAGATTTCTTTTGAAACCGAGCCCCGTGGATGCGCAGAAAACACAGCCCTGACGGCAGCCCACCTGGGAGGAGATGCAGACGGTATTCCCGTAGCTGTAGCGCATGACCACGCTTTCCACCGCGTTCCCGTCCGCCAGGCGCCACAGGTATTTCACCGTGCCGTCCGCCCCGGACACCTGCTTTCGCAGCACTTCCGGCGGCGCGAGGAAGAAGCGCTGCGCCAGACCCTCCCTCAGTGCGGCGGGCAGATTGCGCATTTCGCTGAAATCCCAGACTCCCCTGCTCAGCCATTCAAAAACCTGCTTGCCCCGAAACGGCGATTCTCCCATGGCTGACATCTCTGCTGTCATCTCCTCGGGAAGCAGGGAGGCTATGTCTCTTTTTTCATTCTGCATAGATAAAATCCGTCTGTTTCAAATTCAAAAGGCCATATCGTCCTCTGCCCCTCCGGCATTGGCCCGAAGGGATCAGGCAGTTCCGCTTCTTCCCTGTGCATTTCCGGATGGCGGGAGAGGAACAGGTCCGTAACACCTTCGTTTTCCTCCCGAAGCAGCGTGCAGGTAGAATAGACCAGCGCTCCGCCCGGCCGAAGACAGGCGGCCGCTCCCTCCAGAATTGCAAGCTGCGCATCCGGCAGCGGAGCGACCTGCTCCATGGTTTTATAGCGGATTTCCGGCTTTTTACGGATGACGCCCAATCCGCTGCAGGGCACATCTGCCAGAACGAGATCGAAACGCTCCTTCATAGCGGTCAGGGGTTTGGAGGCGTCGGCTGCGCAGGTCTCGATGATGCGCACCCCAAGGCGCTGTGCCCCTTCCTCGATGCGCTTCAGCTTCTGGCCGTGGAGATCGCAGGCCAGGATGCTGCCCCGATTATTCATCTGCTGTGCCAGCAAAAAGCTTTTCCCGCCGGGAGCAGCGCAGCAATCCAGGACCGCCATTCCCGGCTCCGCCCCGGCTGCAAAGACCGGCAGTGCAGCCGCCGGATCCTGTACCGTGACCAGGCCGTCGCGAAAAGCCCGAAGACCGCTGAGATCGCCTGGGTGTTCTGCGTACAGGAACCCGTCAAGGACAGAAGTGCAAATCTCGGCGCCGTCGCAGCGCAGCGCCTCCACAGCCTCTTCCGGAGAAGCCTTCAGGCGGTTGACACGGAGACTGACCGGGGCGGGAGCGTTGTTCAGCGCCAGCATCGACCTCGTCTTCTCCTCTCCCAGCAAATCCAGGAAATATTCCACCCATGGCTGCGGATGGCTGAATCGGACGGACAGGTTTGCGGGATCGCTGCCTTCCGGCAGAGAGGGCAGTTCACGGGACGTCAGCCTGCGCAGTATCGCGTTCACCAGCCTGGCCGCTCCGGGGTTCGCCAGCTTTTTTGTGAGCTCCACAGCTTCATTGACCGCAGCGGATGCCGGGATGCGGTCCATAAAAGCCAACTGATAGACCGCTGTGCGCAGGATGGCCCGGACGACGCTCTGCAGTTTTCCCTTTACATAGGGCCGGAGAAGCCAGTCGCAGGCCTCCCGGTTCTGCAGCACGCCTGCGCAGATGCGGTAAGCCAGCGCGGCCTCCCGGCGCTCCGGCGCTTCCCGGTCGAAGAGGCCGTTCAAATAGGCGTCCGACCAGGCGCCGCGCTTCTCACAGGCCAGCAGAGCCTGGACTGCGGCCTCCCGAGCTCTCATAGCAGCTTGTGCCCGCAGAGATAATCCGCGGCGCGCATTCGTTTGCCGCCGGAAGCCTGAAGCTCATGAATCAGGACGGTTTCTCCCCCGCCACAGGCGATTTCCAGCCCATCCTTCCATTGAGAAACGACGCTGCCGGGCGGCAATTCGGTGTGATTATCCGTCCTCTCGGGAGAAAACAGCTTAAACTCCGCACCGGCGATTCCGGCCCGGGCGCCGGGCTTCGGGTCTAATCCGCATATCCGGCTGCATACCCTGTGGGCATCCCACGTCCAGTCGATGAACGTATGCTCCCGCAGGATCGGGGGCGCATAGGTGGCCTTTCTCTCATCCTGGGGAACGGCGGCGGGTCTGCCCTCTTCAAACCGGGGCAAAACGCGGACGAGCAGGCTGCCGCCCAGGGCTTTCATACGCTCATAGACGCTTCCGAAGCTCTCTCCTTCCGCGATCTCCAGGGAATCCGTGTCGATCACATCCCCGGAATCCATGCCCTCCGCCAGGTACATGACCGAAACGCCGGTCACCTTCTCGCCGTTCATGACGGCCCATTGGATGGGGGCGGCGCCCCGATAAGCGGGTAAAAGGGAACCGTGAACGTTGATGCAGCCCAGGGGCGGCAGCTCCAGCACCGAGGGGGGGAGCAGCTTCCCATAGGCCACCACGACGAAGAGGTCCGCGCCTGCCGCTCTCAGCAGGGAAACCGTTTCCTCCGTCTTCATCGTTTCCGGCTGCAGAACGGGGATGCCCGCCTTTACCGCATATTCCTTCACCGGACTGAAGGCCAATTTCATGCCCCGGTTCTTCGGCCGGTCCGCCTTCGTGCAGACGGTGCAGACTTCATAACCGGCGTTCAGCATCGCGTCCAGACAGGCCACGGCATAATCCGTGGTCCCCATGAAAAGAATCTTCATTCTTCCGTCTTTTCGGCCTCTTCCCCCGCCTCTGCCTCACTCATTTTTTCGATTTCTTCATCGCTGAGGAAGCGATCGGCAATGGAATCGAAGAGGATTCCGTTGAGATGGTCGATCTCATGGCAGCAGGCACGGGCCAGGAGTCCTTCCGCCTCCAGTTCAAAGGGTTCTCCGTTGCGGTCATAGGCATGTACGGTCACTTTTTCAGGCCTGGTGACGATCCCCCAGATATTCGGGAGGCTCAGGCAGCCCTCAGGACCGATTTGCTCGCCTTCGGAAGAAACGATCTCGGGATTGACCAGCTCATAAACTACCGGCTCCTCCCCGCTGATGTCCGCTACCAGGACGGCGCGGCGCAAGACGCCCACCTGCGGAGCCGCCAGGCCCACGCCGTTGGCTTCCGACAGGGTGTCCTGCATGTCGTCCAGCAGGATCTTCAGGCGGGCGTTGAACTCCGTCACGGGGCGGCTTTTCTTCTTCAGGCTGATATCGCCTTTTTTGATGATCTTACGGATTCCCATGGTTTACCTCTCATATCATGATGTTCACTCCAGAGGATCCACATCCCCATAGAGCACAAGATTTCGAAATCGCTTGTCTGTGGAGTACTGCCGCAGGGCGGCAGCAATCAGCATCCGTGCCTCCCGGGAGGGGACGGTGCTCAGCATGACACGGTAACGAAAACGGTCGTTGACCCGAAGGACGCCCGCCGGCGCCGGCCCCAGAACGCGGACGTTCGACCAGCCGGACACGGATTTCTTCAGTGAGGTGCACAATTCCGCGACGCAGCGCAGCGTCAGCTCTTCCTCGGCGCCTGTGACGGTAACGGAATACAACGTTCTGACCGGCGGCACCTTCAGCAATTGACGGGTCTTGATTTCGGATGCAAAAAACGTGTCATAATCCTGGCGGGCGGCGCAGAGAATGACCTCGCTCTCCGGCGTATAGGTCTGAATCACCGCCCGACCGCTGAGGCTGCCGCGTCCTGCGCGGCCGACCACCTGGGTGATGAGGCTGAAGGTCCTCTCCTGCGCGCGGTAATCCCCGGCATACAGGGACTGATCCGCGGAAAGAACGCCCACCAGCGTCACATTTTCGAAATTCAGCCCCTTCGTGACCATCTGCGTACCGAGCAGGATGGGGATCTTCTCCTTTTCGAAACGTCTCAGCAGCTCCTCATGCGGGTGGGAGGCGGAGACCGTATCCGTGTCCATCCTCAAAAGCTCCTTATCCGGAAAGAGATCCCGCAGTTCTTCCTCCACCTTCTGCGTTCCCAGACCTCCGAAGTCCAAAAGGCCCCCGCAGGAGGGGCAGCGCTTTTCCATAGGTTGGGAATGTCCGCAGAAATGACACATGAACCGGCTGTTGGCTGCATGATAGGTGAGCTTTACGCTGCAGCTGGGGCAGGAATAGACGTATCCGCAGGCCGGACAATGGATTATGCTGCTGCTTCCCCGGCGGTTGAGAAAAAGGATGCTTTGCTCACCCCGGCGGAAGTTTTCTTCCAGCTCCCGCTGCAGGATCGTTCCTATGCTGCCGCCTGCCTGTCCCAGCTCCCGCTTCATATCCGCGATGATCACCTGGGGCAGCGGCCGGGTATTGTATCTCCCCCGAAGGCGGAACATATGGTAAACGCCTCGCGTCGCCTCATACATACTCTCCACCGAGGGGGTCGCGGACCCCAGAAGAAGCATGGCGGAATGCTGGACGCAGCGGTATTTCGCCACCTCCCGTGCATGATACCGGGGCGCGTTCTCCGATTGATAGGTGCTTTCCTGCTCCTCGTCCAGAATAATGAGACCGATGTTATTCAACGGGGCGAAAACGGCGCTGCGCGTACCCACCGCCACATCTACCAGGCCTGAACGAATGCGTTTCCATTCGTCATATCGCTGTGTGACCGTCAGCGAGCTGTGCAGAACGGCGACGCGATCCCCGAAGTGACTGTAGAACACCGAAACCAACTGCGGCGTGAGGGCGATCTCCGGAACGAGCACCAGAGCCTGCCGTCCGGAATCCAAAACGTCCCGAATCAGACGGATATAAACCGCCGTTTTCCCGCTGCCGGTCACGCCGTAAAGGAGAGATGCGCTGGCTTTTCCTTCAATCAGAAGCTCACGCAGACCTTCGTATGCTCTCTGCTGTTCCTCATTCAGCGAGGTGATCTTTGGCTTTTCGCCGCCCCCGTATTTCGGTCTTCGAAAGACCTCCCGCTGCCGCAGTGAGACGAGACCGGCTTTCTCCAATGCGTGGACGCTCTGCATTTTTGCTCCCGTGAAATAGCAGAGCTCCTTGGTCGCGGTCTCCCCCAGTTCGCTGAGCAGCCGCAGCAATTCCGACTGCTGCGGCGCGGCTTTCTTTTTCCGCTGCGCAATGGCCAGGGCCTCCTCCGCGGACACCTCAAGCTTCGCCAGGGTCTCTGTCCGGTCGTTCACCGCCTTGCGTAGCTCCGCGCTCTGACACAGGATGCCTGCTTCCGTCAATCTGCGCATAGCGCCGTAGGCGCCTGCGCCCAGCGTGTTCCTCACGGCAGCGACGCTGCAGCTGCCGCCGAGGTCAAAGAGCATATCCAGCAGCGCTTCGGCGTCTTCGTCTCCGGCGGCTGCCTCATAGGCCCGCTCCTTGTCGGCAGCCTCCGCAAGGCTGCAAACCTCATCCGCCCGCAGCCAGATCCCGGCGGGTAGCATCGACTTTACAGCATCGTAGTAGGTGCAGAAAAAGCGCTGACGAATCCATCCGGCCAGCTTCAGGCTTTCCTCTTCCAGGATCGGCTCTTCATCCAGGAAAGCGTCGATGGGCTTCAGGCGGGAAAGCCTGCTTTCCGCCGCCAGCTCGAAAACCATACCCTCCTGGCGTCGGTTCCCCCTGGCAAAGGGGACGCTGACTCGCTTGCCCACGGCGGCTTCCCCCTCCAGGCTGAGCGGGACCAGGTAATCATAAAGCTTATCTATGCTGAATACGGCGCCCGAAAGGGCCACCCGCGCAATCATTCCTTATTCGGCCTCGTGCCTTGCGGGGACAGCCGTGTATTCCCCCTTTGCCAGCTGATCGATGGCAATGGAAACCGGCTTTTTATCCAGGTGTTCGTCGTTCTGCTCCGCTTCCTCGGAGATGTCCCGGGAGCGCTTGGCAATCACGTTCACCAGCAGATAACGGCTGTCGATGCGCTTCAGCAGCGACGCCATGGAAGGATACAGCATCATAGAGTTTCGTCCTCCTTCAAAATATGCAGCCTCTCGGCTGTCCTGCACTTTTCGGCAGTCATAATCGCTGCGGCTTCCGCCGCGGCCGTTTCCAGATCGTCGTTGATGACGATATAATCGTAGTCTCCGGCGTGGGTGCACTCTTCCCTGCTCTGTGCCAGGCGGTTTTGAATCCGCTCCTCCGTCTCCGAATTGCGGGAGCGGAGCCGCCGCTCCAGCTCGGCAAAGGAGGGAGGATAAACAAAAATGGTCACCGCGTCGGGCCGAAGGGACTTCACGGAATACATCCCATGGGATTCCACGTCAAGGACGACGTCACAGCCGGCCTGCAGCTTCTCGTCCACCGGACCGGCGGGAGTTCCATAATAGTTCCCGGCGAACTCGGCCCATTCCAGCATCCTGCCGCTCTCTATCCTTTCCAGGAATTCCTCCCGGGATACGAAGAAATATTCCCGTCCCTCGGTTTCATAGTCCCGCTTCGGACGGGTCGTTGCCGAAACGGAGAAATAGAGGTTTTTGTCCTTTTCCAGCAGCTTCTCGACGATGCTGCCCTTGCCGGCACCGGAGGGCCCCGATATCACGAAAAGCTTCCCTGCCATCAGTCCTCTTCCTCCTCCATTTCCTCCGGCTGAATCGGCGCGTCGGACGCCCCGATGATCCGGTTTGATACGGTTTCCGGCTGGATTGCGGAAAGAATGACGTGCCCGCTGTCCGTAATGATTACCGCGCGGGTACGCCGCCCGTAGGTTGCGTCAATCAGACTGCCGCCGTCTCTGGCGTCCTGGATCATGCGCTTGATCGGCGCGGATTCGGGACTGACGATGGCCACGACACGCCCGGCGGACACCATGTTTCCGTATCCGATGTTGATGAGCTTCATTTCTCTACCCGCTTATTCGATGTTCTGCACCTGCTCGCGAATCTTTTCGATGCAGGCCTTCATGTCAAGCACGGTCCTGGTAATGTCAAGATCCGTGCACTTGGAGCCGATGGTATTGACCTCGCGGTTCATCTCCTGAATCAGAAAATCCAGCTTTCGGCCGACCGCTCCTCCAGCGGCCAGAAGATCCCGAAACTGCCGGATATGACTGTCCAGCCGCACCAGCTCCTCATCCACCGCGACCTTGTCCGCAAAGAGTGCGGCCTCCGTCAGGATGCGGCTTTCGTCGATTTCGCTGCTTTCCAGGACTTCCCGCATCTTATTCAGCAGACGCTCCCGGTATTCCTTCACCGATTCCGGGGAGCGAAGAGCAACGAAGCAGCGCATTTCCTCCATCTCGTCCAGCTTCACGGAGATATCCGCGGAGAGGCGTTCCCCCTCCTTTGCCCGCATGGCGCAGATCACGTCCAGGGCTTCTCCGGCTACCCGGAGGAGGTCCGCCGTGAAGGCCTCCGCATCGACCTGCTGCTTTTCGACGATGAACATGTCCGGCAGGCGGCTGTAAGCTGCGATCCCCGCATCGGCAGTGATCCCATATCGCGCCTCCATCTCCGTGAAGGCGGCCTGATACGCTTTCAGCACCGGTTCGTTGAGCCGAATCACGACGCTGTCGTCCTTGCTGGCGTCGATATTCACGAAAACGTCCACTTTTCCCCGGATGAGCCTTTGCTGCACAAGTCCCTTTATGGCTTCTTCTGCAAAGGCATAAAGCCTGGGCAGCCGCACGGAGGTATCCAGAAATCGATTGTTCACGCTCTTGAGCTCCACGGTAACTGCCAGCATCCCGCTGCTGCCCGCTGCCGTGCCATATCCAGTCATACTGCAGATCATAGGTCTATTCTTCCTGCTCCTCGTCGATATTGATGATCGTGTATTCCAGGGGGCGGTCTTTTCGGATGAATCGGTTGATTCCCACGGCGCACGCACAACCGGCCAGAAGGCCGCTGAGTCCCGCCAAAGCCTGCACCGTTTCGCTGCCGCCGAGGACATAACCCAGGAAGCAGCCGCAGAGAAGCACTGCCAGAGGCAGCAGATAGACCAGCGCGGCTGCCCGGATGATGCGGGCAGTGCCGGTCTCCACCGTCACCAGATCGCCGGGGGCTGCCATCAGGGGATTCCGGGCCTGTACCTTAATCGCTCTTTTCGCACCGCAGATGCCGGCACAATCGGAGCAATCGTGTCCGCAGGCAGATTTCTGATAGACGCGGACCACGGCATCCCCATTGGCGGCAAGGCTTTCCACAACGGCATTCTGCGTCATGGTTCACCCTCGCTCTCTTCTTCCTTCGGTATATCCAGCTCCAGGGAAACAACGACGTTGTAGCCGTCGCCCACGACTCCGGCTTCCCGGTAGCCCAGGATCTCCACCGTGGTGGGCACGCTGTAGCGGCCCACGGCGTTGCCGTAATCCGTCAGGTCCCCTATGATGCGGATATTGGTTCCGTCGATGAGGTCCAGAATCTCCTTCGGTCCTCTGACCAGCACTTCCTTATACTGGGTGATCGACCGGGGCACATAACCCTCGGAGACATTGATGAACTCGATATTCGTCGTCAGGACCCGCTTGGTCTCCAGTCCCTTAATGGAAACGGTCACAGTCGCTTCCTTCTCCCCGGAAAGGTTGTTGACGCCGTTGGGGAGGACGACGGCAAAGGTCTCCTCAGTGGACTGGGCAAAGGATGCCAAGTCAATGGTGCCCAGCTGGAGCTGGTTGATGCCGCTGAGCAGCTCCGCATCCCCGGAAATCGTGATGGTGGGCGGGTCGATACGCACGACGGCGTTGTCCTCGGTTGCGCCGCCGCCGCTCAGCAGGTTCACCGTGAGGCCCACATCCTTCACCTTTACGATGGGAATCGTATACTGGATCTCATTCACGGAGGTCGTGATCTCAGAGCTCTCCACAGCCTGCCCTTCGGCATCCACCAGCGTGAACTCCACGACGCCGCTGACAGTCCGGCTCAGATTCTCCCGATCGATGACGACTTTCGCGGATGCAATGCGGGATATGACGCTTTCCGGCCCGCTGACCTCTATGGTCTCCGGCGAATAGACGATGGGTTCCCGCATATAGCCTTCCGCAACCGTGCCGTCAAAGACCCCCTTCACCACGACATCGGGGTTCACTTCCAGCCGGTCGATTGTCACCGTTACATATTCCGGTACGCGCCGGGTAACGATCACGTCTTCTTCGTCCACATTATCGTAGGTGATGGAATATACTTTTCCGAATTCGCCGCTGTTGCGGATATCCCGAAGGTCCACGCTGACATGCACGGTTTCATCCGTCAGCTGGGAAACCAGGCTGCGCTTCACCAGCAGCGTCAAAGTCACGTCCTGCATATCCTTGTCCGTCACCATCAGATTCCGGTCCTGCAGGATGTCTTCTCCGCCGATATACTTGACTTCCAGCCCCGACAGCGTGACGTATTGGGTCGTATTTTCATAGCTCGCCACGTACATCCAGAGAATAACGGATGCAATGCAGGAGATCACGATGTAGAAGGTCTTGCTTCTGATGATCTTGTCAATTACGGCCATCATTTTTGTCCTTCATGAACACATTCTGTGCGATTGTCCGCAGCTTCGACTGCTTCTCCTCCTGGTCCTTCAGCAGCTCGTTCTTCAGGATCCTTTCAAAGGTCTCCTCCGTCAGGTGGCGCTTCAGGATACCCTCCACCGCGACGCTGATGGACCCGGTTTCCTCACTGACCACTACCACGACGGCGTCCGAGGCCTCGCTCATGCCGATCCCTGCCCGGTGACGCATCCCCAGCTCCCGGCTCAGGTGCGTCTGGGAGGTTAGGGGCAGCATACAGCTTGCCGCTTCGATTCTGCCGCCTCGGATGATCACGGCGCCGTCATGCAGAGGCGTATTGGGGAAAAAGATGTTCTTCAGCAGCTCCGCCTTTACGTCGGCATGGATGAGGGTCCCGGTCTTGATCGGCTCGTCCAGCATGTTGTCCCGTTCAAAGACGATCAGCGCGCCGGTTTTGGTTGCGGCCAAATCGCGGCAGGCCGTGACTACCTGAGATATGGCGTTTTCCACGTCCTTGGGGCTGCTGCGGCCCGGGATGTATTTCGTGATGCCGCCCATCTTTTCCAGAATGGAGCGGATCTCCGGCTGGAAGATGACCAGCAGAGCAAGAACGCCCAGCTCAAAGGTCTTTCCGAAGAGATAATTCACCACATAGAGATTCAGAGCTTTGGCCAGCAGCAGCGCGATCACCAAAAGGAGAATGCCGCGCAGAACACGCCCGGAGCCTGTCCGCGCCAAAAAATACAGGACTTTGTAGAAGACAAACGCCATGATCGCCATGTCGATGATGTCGTTCACACGTATCATCCTGATAATATCGAGAAAGCTGCTCAGGATCATCCTGCTTCCTCCATCTGAAAAGTCACACTATGCCTATTGTGCTACCCTACATTATATCTTATCTGAGAAGGGTTTACAAGGTGAATCGCACAATTCAATCCAAGTTTTCTTTCAGGACAGCGGCAAAGCTTCGCAGCTCGGCGGGCGTATTGAATACGGAGAAGCTCAGCCGGACGGTGCCGCTGCTGTCCACCGTATCATGAGCCAGCGGCGCGCAGTGGAGTCCGGCGCGGACGGCGACTCCCCTTTCTGCCAGCTTCTCAGCCGTGAGCTCCGGATCCTTCCCGATCACGCGGAAGGAAAGGACCCCCGTCTGCAGCTCCGGCGCTTCCGACGCATAGTATTCCACGCCCGGCAGACAGTCCAATGCGCGGACGGCCTGCCTAAGCAGAAGCCGTTCCCTTTCCAGGATAGCGGACGCTTTCGTTAGCTCAACAAAGAGGAGTCCCTGGCGCAGTCCTGCGATCCCCGGCATATTCAGGGTGCCGGCCTCCAGCCGGTCCGGAAGAAGGTCCGGCATGCGCCTGTTCCTGGAATCGCTGCCGCTGCCGCCCTCCAGGAGCGGACGGACCGGTGCTCCGCAGATCAGCAGCCCGGTGCCCTGGGGACCGTAGAGCCCCTTGTGGCCCGGCATGGCGATGAACGCCGCCCCCAGCTTCACCAGGTCCAGCGGCAGAACACCGGCGGACTGGGAGGCATCCACAACCAGCGGAACGCCTCTGAGGCGGCACAGCTCCGCGATCTCCTCCAGGGGCTGGATGCAGCCGAACACATTGGAGACGTGATTCAGGACCGCAAGTTTCGTATCCTCCCGCAATTCCCGCCGGAATGCGTCAACCGTTTCCCCGGGGGCGAACGGCGGAGCCGCGGCTATGGAGAGCTTCGTGCGAAGTGCGGTGAGCGGCCGCAGGACCGCATTGTGCTCATAGCCGGAGATCACCACCCGATCCCCCGGACCGGCGATGCTTTTGATGGCAAGATTCAGCGCGTGGGTCGCATTCATGCAGAAGACGACACAGCCGGGGTCCGGTGCGCCGAACATCCTCGCCGCCAGCTTTCGGCAGGCGTAAGCCTCCTCCGCCGCCCGCATGGCAGCTTCATGACCGCCCCGTCCGGGGTTTCCCAGCCTTCCCACCGCGGAGGCCATGGCTTTCGCAACGCTTTGCGGCTTGACAAGCGTCGTTGCCGCATTGTCAAAGTATATCACTTTCTTCCATGCCGCGGTCCCGCCGGTAGACGGTTTTGCCGTGCTTAACTCCGGCTCTTTCCAGGCGCCGCAGGGCTTTCCGTGCATCTTCGGCGCGCAGACGGATACCGAAGGCACAGCTGATACCGCTTCCGGAAGGCATGCGGGACGCGCGGGCGCGGATGCCGTCTCCCGCCAGGATTTCCACGGCGCGCTGCGCATCTGTCAGGGTATAAAGTCCAAGATAGGCAGTTCTCAAAAGAGCTCCCCCCATTGCTCAAAATGAAGGAAGACCGGCGGCCGAACGCGATCGCATCAGCGCTCGCGTGCGTCTCCGCTCGGTCTTGCCGATTCATTCTATTCCGAAGGGGGAAAAGCTGCCTCAGTTCGCCAGCGGTCTCTCCGGCTGCCGCTCCTGCTCCGGTACGGGACCGGAAAGCAGCGGCTGCTCCGGCTGCTTCTCAGGCTTCCAAGGCTTGACGCCGGTGAAGTCCAGGGCAACGTGCAGTACGTCGTCCACATGGGAAGCGGTGATGAATTTCAGCCTGCTGCGTACGTCCTGGTCGATCTCTGCCAAATCGGACTCATTGTCCTTGGGGATGATCACGGTGTCCGCGCCGGCACGCAGCGCAGCCATGGTCTTTTCCTTCAGGCCGCCGATGGGAAGGATTCGGCCGCGAAGAGTGATCTCGCCGGTCATGGCGATGTTTCCACGCACCCGGGCTCCGGTGAGAGCGGAAATCATAGCCAGCGTCATGGTGATGCCGGCGCTGGGCCCGTCCTTGGGTACGGCGCCCTCCGGGAAGTGAACGAGAATATCCTTGGTCTTGTGGAAACTCGGATCGATGCCGAGGATCGCCGCCCGGCTTCGGATATAGCCCATACCCGCTGCGGCGGATTCTTTCATCACTTCGCCGAGATTGCCGGTCAGACGAAGCATCCCGTTCCCGTCGATGACTGCGACTTCAACGTCCAGCGTTACGCCGCCGACGCTGGTCCAGGCAAGACCCCTGGCCAGTCCGACCGTATCCTCCCGTCTTTTCTCCTCCGGCTTATATTTTCTGACGCCTAGATAGCTCTCCAGCTCCCTGAGGGTGACGGAGACGGAGTCCTTCTCCCCCTCCACCAGCTTCATCGCCGCCTTGCGGCACAGGGCTCCCAGCTCCCGCTCCAGGGTACGGACGCCGGACTCCTGCGTCCAGCCGGTGATGATCGCGCGGAGCACCGTATCGGATACGCGGAGTTGCTTTGCCTTCAGCCCGTGCTTTTGTCGCTGCTTGGGAAGAAGGTGCTCCCTGGCGATATGTAGCTTCTCCTCATCGGTATAGCTGTTGAGCTCAATGACCTCCATCCGGTCCAGCAAAGGCCGTGGGATGGTGGAGGTGGTGTTGGCCGTGGTGATGAACATGACGTTGCTGAGATCAAATGGGACCTCCAGATAATGGTCCCGGAAGGTGTGGTTCTGCTCGGAGTCCAGCGCCTCCAGAAGCGCAGAGGAGGGATCGCCGCGGTAATCCGTCCCCAGCTTGTCCACCTCGTCCAGCAGAAGCACGGGATTGGAGCTTCCCGCCTGGGCCATGGCGTTCATGATGCGGCCGGGCATGGCGCCGACGTAAGTCTTCCGGTGGCCGCGGATCTCGGCCTCGTCATGAACGCCGCCGAGACTGATGCGGCTGAGCTTCCGGTTCATCGCTCTGGCTATACTCATGCCGATGGAGGTTTTTCCCGTTCCCGGAGGGCCGACCAGACAGATGATTGCGCCCTTCATCTCCGGTGCAAGCTGCCGTACAGCCACAAATTCCAGGACCCGCTCCTTCACCTTCTGCAGCCCATAGTGATCTTCATCCAGGATCCTGCGCGTGTTTTCCACGCTGATCACGTCCTCGGTAAGCTTGCCCCAGGGAAGCTCGAGTACCTTGTCCAGGTAGGTGCGCAGAACGGCTCCCTCGGAGGAGCCCATCCCCTGATGGCTGAGGCGATTGAGCTCCTTCATGAGCTTTTCCTTGACTTCATCTGAGGCGCTGAGGGCTTCGATCTTCTTTTTGTACTCTTCGAATTCGGACTCTGCTTCCTGCTCCTCGTCCATCCCCAGCTCCTGCTGGATGGTGCGCATCTGCTCCCGCAGGATGTTCTCCCTGTGGGCTGCCATCATACGCCCCTGAGTACGGCGCTGGAGCTGGGCTTCCACCTCAAGAACGTCAATCTCATACTCAATGATGTCGTTCATCTTTTCGAGCCGGCGAAGAGGCTGCAGCGTCTCCAGGATCAATTGTTTCTTTTCGTGAGGTATGTGCATGTTCTGTGCCAGGAAATCGGCCAGGGCGCCGGGTTCCCGATAATCATCAATGTTGCCGCTCACGGGGCCGTTTCCCTGCAGGAGCATGCTCATATGGCCCACAAGGCCGCGGGTGCGGCGCATCAGGGCCTCCTTCAGCCGGCGGTGTTCCTCATCCGGCTCCTCTTCAATGGCTTCCACCTCCGCCTCCATCCAGGGGCGGAATACCGTGATTCGATTCATCCTTGCGCGGGACTTTCCCTCCACAAGGACGCGGACGCCGCCGTTGGGCATACGGAGGATTTGACGGATACCGGCGATGCAGCCGATGGTATAAAGGTCGTTCTGGGCCGGTTCCTCCACATCCGCATCCCGCTGGGCCAGCAGGAAGATGCGGCGATCCGTCTCCATGGAACGGTCCAGCGCCGCGATGGAAATGGGCCGTTCGATATCGAAGTTCAGGATCATGGAGGGAAACACGGAAAGGCCCCGAAGGGCGATCATCGGAAGCTTCTCAATACTCTCGAACATAGGTACCTCCAGGATAAACGCAGGGGGACGGTCTGCAGACCGCCCCCGATTCATTGGATTGTCAGCCGGCGATCTCTCTGGCTTCGCGAATCAGCCTGGGTTGGTCTTCTCCCCGGACACAGGCCGCTGTGATTTCCACACCCGTGATGGATGGGTCAGAGGGGATCTGGAACATCAGGTCGCGCATCAGATTCTCCATGATGCTGCGGAGCCCGCGGGCGCCCAGATCCATGGCCATGGTCTTGTCGGCGATGGCTTCAAGGGCTTCCTCCGTGAAGCTCAGCTCCACGTGATCCATCGCCAGCAGGGCCTCGAATTGTTTGGTAAGGCTGTTCTTCGGCTCCGTGAGAATCCGAACCATATCCTCCTTGGTCAGGCTGCGCAGCGGCGTGATCACCGGGAGCCTGCCCACAAGCTCAGGGATGAGCCCGTATTTCAGGATGTCATGGGGCTGGACGTTCTCCAGGATCTCCCCGATGTCCTTCTGCTTATGGCTCTGTACCTCTCCTCCGAAACCGATGGTCGTCTTGTTGCGGCGGTCCTCGATAATCTTCTCAATCCCGGCGAAAGCGCCGCCGCAGATAAAGAGGATGTTGGAGGTGTCGACCTGAATGAACTCCTGGTGCGGGTGCTTCCGGCCGCCCTGGGGCGGCACATTGGCCACCGTCCCCTCCAGGATCTTCAGCAGGGCCTGCTGCACGCCCTCGCCGCTGACATCCCGCGTGATGGAGACATTTTCGCTCTTTCGGGAGATTTTGTCCAATTCGTCGATATAGATGATGCCGCGCTGGGCCAGCTCTACATCGTAATCCGCCGCCTGCAGGAGCCGCAGAAGAATGTTCTCCACGTCGTCGCCCACGTAACCGGCTTCCGTCAGCGTCGTCGCGTCGGCGATGGCGAAGGGAACCTCCAGCAGCTTGGAAAGACTTTGGGCGAACATGGTCTTGCCGCAGCCGGTGGGTCCAATCAGAAGAATATTGCTCTTCTGAAGCTCCACGTCCTCACTGCCGCCGTAGAGTATGCGTTTGTAATGATTGTAGACCGCGACGGAGAGGGTGATCTTCGCCTGCTCCTGTCCGACGATGTATTCGTCCAGGAATTCCTTGATCTCCCGGGGCTTCGGCAGCCCTTCCTGCTCCATATGCAGTGTTTTTTGCTTCAGCTGCCGCTGACGGGGGTCAAACTCGTCCCCCATGACATTGAGACACAACTCGACGCATTCATTGCAGATATAGGCGTTTCTGCCGGCAATCAGCCGTTCCACGTCGTCCTGGGTCTTGCCGCAGAAAGAGCAGCGCGGGGTTCTTCTATCTTCCATGCTTTCGCTCCGTCAACGTTTGTAGATCACGCTGTCGATGAGGCCATATGCCTTTGCCTCCTCGGCACTCATCCAATTGTTGCGCTCGCAATCGGCATAGACCTGTTCATAGGTCTTTCCGCAGTTCCCGGCGATGATCTCCGTCAGCGTCTTCTTGGTCTTCGCCATGTGCCGGGCCTCGATTTGGATGTCGGTCTCCTGGCCCCTCGTCTCCCCCAGCACCTGATGGATCATGATTTCCGCATTGGGGAGGCAGATGCGTTTGCCCTTTGCTCCGGAGGAGAGCAGAAAAGCGCCCATGCTGGCAGCCATACCCACGCAAATGGTGGATACGTCCGCCTTGATATACTGCATGGTATCGTAGATTGCCAGACCGTCCGAAACGCTGCCGCCGGGGCTGTTGATATAAAACTGGATGTCCTTGTCAGGATCCTGGGCTTCAAGATAAAGCAGTTCGGCGACGATGACGCTGGAGGAAGCCTCGTTCACTTCCCCGTTGAGGAAGACGATGCGGTCGTTCAGCAGTCTGGAATAGATATCGTAGGAGCGCTCTCCGCGGGAGGTTTGCTCCACCACATAAGGGATCAGTGTGCTCACGTTCATTCCTCCTTCTTCCCGATGATGAATCATAGCCAGATTCAGAGGATTATATTCCTTCCGAAGGGGTTACTCCGCCTTGTTTTCGGCTTTCTCTGCCTCAGCAGCCTTTTCCGCCTCAGCGGGTTCCACCTTCTCAGGCTCGGGCTCCGGCAGAGCCACGGCGTTTTCGATGATCAGGTCGGCGGCCTTCTTGTAGAGGATGCTCTCATCCATCCGCTCCGTGTCCATGAAGGTCTTGATGGTCTCCAAATCCATATCGTACTGATCGGCGAGCTTCTGAAGCTCTCCGTTGCGGTCGTCCTCGGTGACGGTAATGCCCTCCAGCTCGGCGATCTTGTTGAGGGCAAGCTCCTGCCGGATGGTCTTCTCGGCGTTGACGCGCTGGGATTTGGTGAAGTCCGAAAGGTTGGTGCCCATCCAGCCCAAATAGGTCTCCAAAGAGATGCCCTGCTGCTGGATGCGCTGGGCCATATCCTCAACCATCTGACGCGCACGCTGGTCCACCATGGCGTCGTTCAGCTCCACCTTCATACCGTCCACGACCTGGCCCAGCAGAAGGTCCAGGAAATCGTCCCTGGTTTTGTCTTCCTTCTGCTTGCGGATGCGGTCCTCGATGCTCTTGCGGAACTCCTCCAACGTATCGAATTCGCTGACGTCCTTGGCAAACTCGTCGTCCGCCTCAGGGAGCAGCTTCTCCTTGACCTCGTGGACGTGGCACTTGAAGACGGCGGCCTTGCCCTTCAGCTCCTCGGCGTGATAATCCTCGGGGAAGGTGACGTTCACCTCCGTATCCTCGCCGGCGGAGGTGCCGATCAGCTGCACCTCAAAGCCGGGAATGAAGGCGTTGGAGCCGATCTCCAGGCTGTGCTTCTCATCCTTGCCGCCCTCAAAGGGAACACCGTCGATGAAGCCTTCGTAATCCAGAACTACGGTATCGCCGAATTTGGCAGGCCGCTCGGCGGTCTGTACGGCGGCGTTGCGGTTGCGCAGCTGGTCGACCTCCATGTCGATCTCGGCGGGGTCTACCTTCACTTCCTTGCGCACGGCCTCAAGGCCCTTGTACTGGCCCAGCTCTACCTCGGGATAGAGGACAGCATTGAACTTCAGGGTCAGAGACTTGTCGTCTTCCACCTTGGCATCTTCAATGGAGGGATCGGCCACAACCTTCAGTTCCTTCTCTTTCACGGAGAAGAAATATGCGTCAGGAGCCAATTCATTGATGGCGTCTTCATAAAACACAGACTCCCCGTACATGGCCTCCACGATCTTGCGGGGCGCCTTGCCCTT
>JAEEGL015270097.1_pt1 | contig 28657 bp, 10 predicted proteins | sample 9134231 | NCBI WGS metagenome assembly JAEEGL01 (sample SAMN16246548, study PRJNA631951) | gut metagenome | biome: gut microbiome; feature: rumen; material: fiber-attached | host: Bos | place: Iran: Karaj | collected 2018-10 | reverse complement strand
TCCGCGCGCGAAAGGCTCTCGCGAGCCCTGGCGCGGCGCTCCCGCGCCGCCCGCCCCGTCGGGGCCATGGGCGCCGCCTCCGCAGCGCCCCCGTGTCTCTTGGAATATCTCATGTCATCAATGATACTACATCTTCACGGAATTTGCAAGATTACGGTACGGAATAATAGAGAAAAGACGACGCATCTTCGTCTGCGATGGTAGTTAGTTCTTCAACAATGGTAAACAAACAATGGTAAACAATGGTATTTCTTCAACGAGCGTCAGCGTGCGCCGTTTATGACGCTTAAACAACGCCCGCCGCGCGACATGCGCTGCAAGCAGCGGCTCGCGCCGCCGCATCTGCGGCGAAGACGGAGTCAAGATCCTGGGCGGGCTGGATCCGTGCATCGGAGAGAACTTTCTCGACGATGCGCCAGATGTCGCTGAAACGGATGCGTCCGTCCAGGAAGGCGCCGACGGCGACCTCGTTCGCGGCGTTGAGAACGGCCGGGGCGGTCCCGCCCAGCCGCAGCGCCTGTCGGGCCAGGGCCAGACAGGGGAAGCGCCGCTCGTCAGGCTGCGTGAAATGGAGCGCGCCGGCACGGGCGAGATCAAGGGGCTTGTTCACATTGTGCGGAAGGCGGCGCGGCCAGGAAAGGGCGTAGTTGATCGCAAAGGCCATGTCGGGTTCAGAGAGTTCGGCTATCTGCGTGAGGTCGCCGAACTCGACGATGGAATGGACGATGCTTTCCGGATGGACCAGCACTTCGATGCGTTCCTCGGGGACGTTGAAGAGCCAGCGCGCCTCCATGATCTCGAGGCCCTTGTTCATCATCGTGGCGCTGTCGATCGTGATCTTCCGACCCATGCTCCACTTCGGATGGCACAACGCCTCCTCGACGGTGACGGCATCAAAGTCGACATCCGGTCGGAAGAAGAAGGGCCCGCCCGAGGCCGTGAGGATGAGACGCCGAACGGCCTCCTCGGCACGGAGCAGCCCGGAGCCCGGCTGCCGACAGCAGAAGACGTCGTAGGCCGCACCCTGGAGCGCCTGGAAGACCGCGCTGTGCTCGCTGTCTATCGGCAGGATCCTGACGCCCCTCTGGAGGCGGCGCGTCATGACCGCCTCGCCGGCGGAGACGAGAACCTCCTTCGTGGCGAGCGCAATGTCGCTGCCGGCGTCGATCGCGGCCAGCACCGGACGCAGACCGGCCATGCCGACGATGGAGCAGAGCACGACATCGGCGCCCAGCGAGGCGACTTCAACCAACCCCGCCTCGCCCCGGTGGAGCGTGACGCCGGCGGGCAGGTCGCGGGAGGCCGCATCGGCTGCGGCGCCATCGACAATGGCGACATGCTTCACACCAAGGTCGGCCGCATCGCGTAGAACCGATCCGGCGCTGGAGTTGACCGCCAGGCCGACAACCTCGAAACGCGGGTCGCCCCGAACCAGCCCGATGGCCGTTCGGCCTATCGAACCGGACGAACCAAGAATGACCAGGCGCTTTCTCATCTTTGGGACCTCCTGTATTCGCGAACACGGCCTCATGCGTCAAGAGCCATCAAGCCAGAATCCCCCTGTAGAGCGCGAGAAGCGCCTGGGCCGATTTCTCCCAGGAGTATTTTTCGAGCGCATATTGTCGGGAACCCGCCACCGGGCGCAGTTCGCCCGACAGCAACTCCGACCAGGCATCCACGTCGGCCGCCGGAACAAATTTGGCGAAGCTTCCGGCGACCTCCCGGTTCACGGGCGTGTCGGAAAGAAGCGGAAGCGTCCCGCAGGCGAGCGCCTCGACGGCCGGGATTCCGAAACCCTCCATGTAAGACGCGCTGACATACGCATCGGCTGCGGCATAGGCGACGCGAAGCTCGGCATCCGCAATCCGCCGAAGAAAATGGACGCGCTCCAGGCAACCGGCGCTGGCGATGCGGAAAGCCTCGTCGTCGGTCAGCGCCTTCTCGCCGCCAACGACAACGAGATGACGGTCGGTTCGTCGGCTAGCCGCAAGGAACCCGTGGAGGACTGACGTGAAATTCTTATAGTGGTTGCGCGTTCCAACATGGAGGACATACGGCGCGCCACCCGTTACGCGACGACGGAACGCCGAGCATTCCTCCGCAGAAGGCGGCTCCGCGCGAAAGGTCTCCGAGGGAGCAGGGGGAACCACCGCCATTCTTTCCGGCGAAAACCCCGTCTGCTCAATTGTTAGCCGAGCCACATCATGGGAGATGACGACTATGCCCGCGCAGGCTTTCGCCAGTCGGCGCTGGCGAGCCGGAAAATCACCGGCATTGGGCTTGTAGAATGGGAGCTTTTCGTCGATCCAGTCATAAAACGTCGCGACCAGCGGCGCCCGGCAAAGACGCGGCGGCATCCTGTACCACGCCGTATGGAAAAGATCGGCGCGAAGCCGGGCCAGAATGGCGCGAGGTCCGTTTTCGAAGAAATACGGCATCGGCGAGGCAAAGGCCGTCCCCCGGGGGACGGACAAACCGATTTGCACGTCCCCCGCGAGGTCACGGAGCGCCCGAAACAGCTCGAGCGTGTATCTGGCGACGCCTCCATTGCCATTTTTCAGGAACGGGTATCCATCCACCAAAATGTTCATCGGCCGCCTCCCCTGCTCCAGCGCCTTCATCCTTGCTCGTATGCGGCCGTCACAACTTCCGTCGGGCCGTCCATCTTCACCTTGCCGCCCTCGAACCAAATGCAGCGCGAACAGATGGTACGAATGCTTCCCATACTGTGCGACACAAAAACAACCGTGCGCCCCGAGGCCGCAATATCCTTCATTCGGTCAAGACACTTTTTCTGAAACGCCGAATCCCCGACAGCCAGCACCTCGTCAAGAAGCAGGATGTCGGTGTTCAGGCTGGATGCCACGGAAAAGGCCAGCTTCACATACATTCCCGACGAGTAGTGCTTGACGGGCGTGTCAAGGAAGTCCCCAACTTCGGAGAAGGCGACGATTTCGTCGAAATTGGCATCTATCTCGGCCTTGGACATGCCAAGGATCATTCCGTTGAGGAAAATGTTCTCCCGCCCCGTCAGTTCGGGATGAAAGCCCGTTCCAACTTCCAGAAGGGAGCCGACGCTGCCGCGGATGAAGGCGCGCCCGGAGGTCGGGGTGGTAATGCGGGCGAGGATTTTCAGCATGGTCGACTTGCCGGCGCCGTTGCGTCCGATGAAGCCGACCGTTTCCCCCTTGCGGATATCAAACGAAACCTCCGACAACGCCTGGAAAACCACCGGACGACCGGAGCGGTCCTGCGCATCGCGCTTGCCATCCCGTCCATCCGCCTTGCGCCCTCGAAGGCGATTTAGCCCATGGATCAACTCGTCGCGAAACGTCAATCTGTCAATGGTGCCGAATCGGTACTTCTTGCTCACGTCTTCAACGCTAATCGCAAGATGCTCGTCCTCCTCGAAGACCGCACGTGCTGCAGAATCATCGTAGTCCATAGCTTTCGGCCCATTAGATGGTGTCAACGAAATTGCGCTGGACGCGGTTGAAGGCGCCAAGACCCACGAAGAGGGCCGAAAACGTCATCGCCAAGCCGATGCACAGCGCCCGGGCCGTCACAACGCCCGTTCCGAAAAGCATCAGCCGCAACGCCTCGACGGCCACCGTAAGCGGATTAAACAGAAGAACCATCCCGATCCACCCCGTACTGACGTTCCGAAGGGAAAAGATGATTGGCGAGGAGAACATCCACACCTGGAGAATGAATGGCATGGCGAACTTCAAGTCGCGGTATTTCGTCGTGGTGGCGGCGAAAAGAAGCCCCACGCCAAAGGCGAGAAGGGCGACATAGAGCACCAGGAGCGGGAACAACAGCAGCCACCACGTCGGTCGCGCAGGCAGGCCCATCGCGATATGGGCCACATAGAACAGGATGAAAACGAGGAGATTCCACCCCAGATAGACGATATGCGAGAGGGGGAAGGTAAGCGGCACGACCAGCCTCGGAAAATAGACCTTCGAGAAAAGCACCCTGCCGTGCAGGAAGGAATTGGCGACGCCATCAAGCGAGCCATGGAAGTAGTTCCACACCAGAAACCCGCTCAAATAGAAGACCGAATGCGGGAGGCCTTCCGTGGGAATCCTCCCGATGCGCCCGAAAACAACGGAAAAGACCGTCGACATCAGAACGGGCTGCAGCATGAACCAGACCGGCCCGAGGATCGTCTGCTTGTAAACGACCGATATGTCGCGCCGCACGAGAAGCCAGAGAAGTTCCCGCGCGTCAAAGATATCCCTCCAGTTAATGTCGTACCATCCGCGACTCGGCACGATCGTGGTAATCTGTCCGCTCCTCTTGTCTTTAGGGAGTATCATTTCTCCGCCTCTTTTTTGGTCTCGTCCCTGAGAACGGAAAGCAACAGGCGCGGCAGGAACGTGATCATGCGACCGATTTTGAACGAAACCGACTGCTTTATTTTCTTGATTTCGTCGCCAAGAATCGCGCTTTTCTTCTCCTGGATGCGGAGCCGTTTCACGAACGAGGCGATTTCTTTGGCGAGAGCCGCTTCTGTCAGCTCCTGCTCCTTGAAGCGCTCATCAAAGCTTTCGGCCAGGTAAATGTCTGTGAACCTAAGCCCCAGCTTGCGCTTGTCAGAACCCACACCCAGCTCAAACGGCGAATACAGCTTCTCCTCCGAACGAAACTCGAGAAGGTTTTCAAAGCCCAAAACCGCCTTGTCGACAATCTGGTCCACTTCAACACCCTCCGGCGTGGCCTCAAAGGTGCCGATGGCGGTCCCGTTAAGGACCATCTCCACCTTCCGGGGACGGTAAAACGCCTTGACTTGCGCTTGAAGGCGCAGCGTTCCGTACAGATGCCGGACAGGCGCACAAAGAAACCGGATCTTGCAAATTCCATCCGTCCAGCGCCCCTGCGCCTCTGCGCCAAGGAATCCCTCCAGGGAGACGCCGTCGGTTTTAGGGGAGATGAAGCTATTCCCCAGCCGGTAGAACGCCTTCGCGTTTCCACCCAGTTCATCGAGCTTGCCCTGGAGCGCCGCCAGCTTGCCCTGGGACGCCACCAGCTGGTTGTTAAACGCCACCTGCTTGTCGTAAAGGACCTCCGTCAAGTAAACATAGGTGAAGCCCAGCCCCAGCGCGCGCTGGTCAACCCCCTTGCCCAACTCATACGGCGAAAAAGACCTCCCCTCAAGGCGGAACTCCACAACATTGTTCCCCTTGATCCATTCCTTTTCAATCCTCGCATCGATTTCCCTGCCCTGGACGGGAACCTCGACTTCGCAGACGGCGGTGCCGTTGAAGAAGACCCCCATCTTGTGCGCGACATGGAAGGGTCTCACGAAAAGGCGCAGGCGCAAGTCGCCCGCCAGCCTGGGAAACTCGCCGCTTCTGACGCGGATCGAGCAAGTTCCCCCCGTCCAGCGGCCCCATGGTTCGGCGGGCAAGAAGCCTTCCAGGGAAACGCCGTCGGTTCTATCGGAAACAAGATTGTCCCCGAGCCTGTAGAAGGCGTTTGGGTTGCCCAGGCCCAACGTGGCGAACTTCTTGTCCATTTCCCCGACTATGGCCGCGCCGTAGTTCCGGGCCACCTCAAGGGCTGCGTCAGCCGGCGCGAACCTTGTCCATTCGGATGCGGCGCCCGACCGAACAGACTTCCAGGGTTTCACCCCCCCGGCCATGTGATTGATGGCAGGGTTCTTGTAGTCCTCGGCGGAGCAGTCAAAGAAGGAGCAGACATCCTCTATCGTAAAGTGTCTCCCGTATTCCTCTTGAAGGCAGTTGTACTTGACGCCAAGGAAAACGACCCTCCCCTTGAGAGTAACGTTTAAAGCGTCCTGATCCATGTAAATCGCCTTCGCACCTAGTTCCCGATTTGTTTCGACAAGCCGTTTTGGAATGCCGTCGGCGCGCATTTTTGCGAGATTCAGGTACATGACACCGGAGTTGAAATACCGCTCGACACCCAAAACCTCGTGCCACTTCTGAAGACGCATTGCGCTCATGTCCATCACCGCCGCGACATAGGCATCGCCCATGTCGACGTCGAAGATTTCAAGAAAGGACCGGTGAACAATCGTGTCGCCGTCAATGAAGAGGACTCTGTCCAACTGTGGCAGGAGGTTCGGCAGCTCGAACTTCATCAGCGCCGCCTCGGAGACATAGACATGCCGACCGGCGAATTCACTGAAGGCGTTGCCCGTGTCAACGATCTCCACCTGGACGCTGTCACTCTGCAGCGCGAGTATCGAGGCACGGTCCTCCTGGGAAAGCTCGACGGCGACCACATGGACGCAACCTTCTTCCTTCCCAACGCAACGAACCAGGGATGCAATAGAGGCCCTTGTCGGCAGGACATAGCCCTTATCTGTGATGTAAACGACATGGAACATGGCGAAATCTCCTTCTTCCCCCTAGCTAGACATCCGGCATCAGCACGTCCTTTCGCCGATGGCCTTGCGGAAGGCTGACATCGCGGCTTCCGCCGTCGCGTCCCACGAGAAAAGGGCGCTTCTTTCCAGGCTCCGCCGACTGAGATCCGCTCGTAGCGAGGCATCGTCCGCCAAGCGGCAGAAGGCGGCGGCGGCGGCGGCGAAATCGTCCGGGGCGACGGTGACGGCGGCATCGCCGGTGACTTCGGGCAGGCTGGATACATTGCTCGCCAGCACCGGCGCACCGCATTTCATGGCCTCCAGCGGCGGCATGCCGAAGCCCTCGTAGAGGCTCAGATAGACGAAGGAAAGGGCGCCTGAATAAAGCGGGGCCTGATCCTCGTCGGCCACGTAGCCGACGAGAAGAACCCGTTTCGCCAGCGCCTCGTCGTCGCCCAGCGCCTCCTTCATCGTCTCGCCGTACTCCTTCCACTTGCATCCGGCAAGGACGAAATAGAGATCCGGCCGGCTCTTCGCGCATTCGGCGAAGGCCCTCACAGCGAAAAGAAGGTTCTTCCGCGGCTCGATGCTGCAGAGGCTCAGGAAATACCGGCAGCCGAGGGGAATCCCGTACTTTTCACGAACGGCGTCAATGGCCCCCTTGTCGGCGACAGGCCGGAACCTGTCGGCCGCGGCGAGAGGCATGACCGAAACGCGCTCCTCCTTAAGCGCCGGGGCAAAATGCAGGAAGTCGCGCTTCGTCGTCTCGGAAATGGCGAGAAGGTAGTCGTCCGCCGTCAAGCTTTTCATCAGCAAGGGGAACCAGCCTGCCCGGTTATTGAAGAATTCGGGGAAAATGAACGGGATGGTGTCATAGGCTATCGTGAATCGAGGGATGCCCGCGCGCCGGATGAATTCCGGCGGGTAGTTGATAGGCGAAAGGTAAACATCGCTTGCGGCAACGATTCGCAGGAGCCGGCGCCTGTTGGCCGCCTCCTCGCGGCGGACGAAAAAGTCCAGGACGGGAACGAGAATCTTCTGGACGAGAAGAAGGGGTTTCACGCAGAGGGAACCGGGGAAACGCTTCCACTTCCTTGCCCGCGGCCTCCACTTCCGGACCTCCTCCTTCAGCCGGAAGACCCGCTTGCGGGCTTCGTAGGTACGGCAGGCGGAAAGGCTTTCGCTTGTCGCGATTACTTTGTGAATGCTGCTCGTGATATGCCACGGGATGAAGAGGCAGATATCGGTGTCGGGTCTTTTCGCGAGGGCCGAAATCGTCTCATAGGCGGCGAAGAAAATACCTGTGCGAGCGGAATTCTTCTTTATTCCGGCCGACAGGAGCGCCGCATCGAAAAGCACTTTTGTCTTTTTCTTCTTCATGCTAGAGCACCGTTTCCGATGCGCCGCCGGCAAGCGGACGCATCACGCGCAGAACCGACCGGGCCGCACAGGAGCGGCCCTCGTGGAAGACGGAAACCTCGAATTTCAGGTTCACGCCGCCGAAAGGAAGTTTCAGGAGGAGCGCAAACTCGTCACGAGGCAGCCGAACCTCCATCCTGCCCACGGCGGCAGCCAGGCTCCCATCCGGAAGCCAGGCCCGCCAGGAGACCTCGAACGACCCCGGGGCGGTGCCGCCGGAAACGATCGCGACTGGCACGAAAATGTGGTGGTTCTCCCGTATCGCGAGGAACCTTGGAAGCGAAAGCGCCATCTTTTCCTCTCCGAGGGAGAGCCACAGGGCCGGATACTCGCCGAACACGGCGTGGTAGGTCTCGCGGTAGGCGGCGAACATCGCCCGCGCCTCGCGGTTTTCCGCGACCGCCTTCGCATAGCGCGCCACTTTCATGACGCCCTCCACCGCCGCGTTCTCCCCGAATTCCGGCGAAAGCCCTTCGAACAGGCCGCCGGGAGCGTAGGACGCGGCGTAGTAGTTCTCGAAGAGGTAGTCGTCGGGGTTCACCCGCATCTCCCACATTTCCGGCCGTTCCGGCCAGGCGAGCGTGGCGCAGGGGAGGTTTTCGACGACCGTGCCGTAGCGCGCGTTGAAGTAGTTCTGGTAAACGCTCCAGTCGCTGATGTCGGCCCCTTCGACGCCGGGGAGGGCGTCAAGCATCTCGACGAAGACGCGCTTGTCGATGACTTGCGGCGAATGGGAGTCGTACATCCAGGTCGGCAGCCCGCGATCCCGCAGGAACGCGGCTGTGTTGTACATGCTCCTGTCAAACGACGTCGGGGCGAACTGCCAGCCGCGCCACTCCTCCAGGCGATGGCAATACCGAACCTTGTACTTTCCGCCGGAAAGGAAGTCCCCCTCGGAAAGAAGCCGAATCGGACGATAGTCATCATCGGACATGATGAAGACATCGTCGATTTCAGGCCGCCGGACGGCAAGGCAGCGGAGAAAGAGGTTGCGCGTGGCATGGTCGTCCGGAAGGGGGCGGCCGCCAAGAACCTGGGAGTCGGCGAGGCAGTTCAAGGCAAGGCGGCCACGATAGGCCGCCTTCAGCGGCGCCTCCATGGCATCCGGGCAGCAAATGACGGCTTCCTCTATGAAGGGCATGAACCGCTCAATGAACGGCAGGGTTGCCAAAAGATCCTCGACGCGCGCGGAGAGGATGACGATCTGGCGGATTCGCCGCGGGAGAGGATAGGGGAAAGCCGGGCGCAACCCCTGCAGGGACGCCTCCATCCTTTCGGCGACATCCTCCCAGGAGACGGGCTTGTAGCCCGCCACCTTTTCGCGAAGGCCGGCATATTCGCCCTCCGCGTCAATCAGGGGAACGACGGTTGAGACGAAGCTGTCGGCGTCGTCAGGGGAAAAGTACCGGCAGAAGTCTCCGCCAACCTCGCGGAGAACGGGGATGTCGGAGGCCAGGACGGGGGTGCCGCGCTGGAGAGCCTCCACCAGAGGCAGGCCGAAGCCCTCGCGTCGTGTCGGGAAGGCGAGGCAGAAGGCGTTGCGATACAGGAAGTCAATCGCCGCGTCCGACGGCTGCTCGCAGAAAAACAGCTGCTTGCCAAGGAGGGGGTGGTTGCGGATTCGCCCCTCCAAGGCCGCCACGCTCCAGCCCACCTTTCCCGCAAGGACGAGGTTGAGCCCCTTGGCGAACAGGGCCCTGTCGAAGGCGTCGAGAAGCAGGGACTGATTCTTCAGCGGCTGAAGCGTTCCCACGCTCAGGATGTACCTGCCAGCGGCGACGGCCGTCCGCACGCCGTCCTCTATTTTCTCCGCCGAACCGTTCTCCCCCGCCGGAACGAAGTCGGCGCCCAGCCACGTGGCCGAGGAGGGCGTCGGCGGGAGGTTCAGCGACCTTTGCAAGGCCGCGATTTCGTCGAGCGTGCTTCGCGTCGAGGCAAGAATGACATCGGCGTGCTCGACAACCGCGCCGATGTAGTAGAGGAAGTTGTTGACCGAGTTGGGGTGGCAGAATTCCGGATCGGTCACGGGGATGATGTCATAGACATACGAGACGATCTTCGCGCCCGCCCGCTTCAGCCTCGGGTAGACGACGCTCCGACGCGGACTAAGGTGCCAAACGGCATCGATATCTAAAAACACGTCGCCCGGCGAGACTTCGTCGAGCGTGAACGTCCGGGGCAGGAGAAGCCCCGGAGCGGACTGCCTTCCGGCGTCAAGGACGTCGCGCAGTTTTTCCGCGTCCACATGGCGGTAGGCATTGAAGACGGTCGAGAAGAAGACCGGCCTGAACGCGAAGGCGCCCCGGCGAAGGAGACGCCTCACCACCTCCTGAACCACCCGGGGAATGCCCGAACGAAAGGCGACGCTCAGGACATAGGTGACATCGATGTAAACGGTCATTTCGCCCTCCTGCCAACAAGGCGCCGGGCGGCAAGGCGAAGACAGGACGGCAGCCGCATGAACACCTTCCAGTAGAAGAAGCCGAGGACGCGCGGCAGGAAACCTGGTCTGACACGTCCTTTTTTCACCGCGGCCTTCGGCCTTCTGGCCAGACCGGCTTCCAGCCGGACGGCGTTGTCGCCGACGACGCGCGAACCCCGGACCTTGGCGCCGCCGGAATCGAGGAGGGCGGTTAGCAGCGCGTGCCGGAACTTCGCAGGAGGCTGTCCGGAAACGAGGCCGGACCAGCGTTCGCGCTCGGCGGGCTCGGGAATTCTGGACAAAAGGCAGAGGCAGGCCGCCTCCAGGAAGGTCGCGTTGTCGGCATTGGCCAGCCCGCGAAGGTCAAGCAGACCGGGAGGCGCCTTGGCCGCGGCCAAAAAGGCCTCCCGCCTGCAAGCCATTGCCGAATCCCCGGCCCGCAGCCGCCCGTCAACGACGTCATACAGGCGACCACAAATTGAGCCGCCGGAACCAGCCCCCACGGATTTGGCGGCACTGGGTCCTGTCTCCGTAGAAGCCATGGGGATGGCGCTAGTTCGTCGTGCCGGCGTATGGGGCAATTTCCTGCGGGGAGATGGTCACCGTGCCGCTGACGGCCTGGAACTGCGCCGCCGACCTGCCCGTGTGGTAGGTGGCGTCGATCGTGCGGTTGGCCAGCGTGCCGCTCGTCGCCGAGGAGCCGCCGGACCAGTCGCCGGAAAGCGAGCCCGAAAGCGTGATGCGGGAATCCGACGTGCAGGTCGCCTCGAAGGGGAAGCGAACATGCGCGGCCGTAATATAGCCGCCTTGGTCAGCCGTCGGGCAACTCGCGCCGGTAATGCGGCCGGAGTAGGTCGTGCCGTAGTTGTCCTTGAAGGTCAGCAGATTGCCCTTCTGCGTGAGGTTCAGCCACTGGATGTAGGATGTCTTGGTGGCGGTCGTCGTCGTCGTGGAAGAGCCGTCACCGTTGGTGGTCGTGGTGGTCGTCGTGGTGGTCGTCGTTCCGTCGCCGTTGTTCGTCGTGCCGCTGCCGGAAGAGTCCGTAACAGTTTTAAGGGTCTGCTGCTGCGCCGTCAGTTTGACGCTACGGCCCATGAAGTATGCATCATTCACAAGCGTAAGCGTGAAATGCCCCGTCTTGTAGTCGAACGTAGCGGAGTTCGCCGTCGACCCCGAATAGGTCAAAACGCCGCTGGCATCGGAAAACGACCCCTCGAGTCCGGCAACGGTTATGGTTACCGACCCAACCAGGATGTTTGACTTGCCCGGGCCATAGGTGGTCGTGTTCCCCGAATACTTGCCAGACCAATTCACATCCACGATGTTGGTGACGACGTGAGTCGTTGTCGTTGACCCGCCGGAACCGCTTCCCGAGCCCGTCGTCGAGGTGGACGTGGTGGTTGTTGTCGAACTTGTGCTCGAACCCGATCCGTCGGTTGGCGTGATGGTCGTCACAAGTTTGTACGTTCCCGAGAAGTTGGCCCAGGAATAGGCGTCATTCCAGGACTCGCCGGAATGGACGCCGCCCCACTCGCAGCCGGCAAGGGCGGCGGCGACGGCAGCGATGGAGAGGGGGAGGAGGGAGGTTTTCATGGTGGGTGAGTTGGGGAGTTTTGGGGTTGGAGAGTGTGTGAGCAAGTGAGCGGAATCGTTTAAGTGGAAAAACAAACCAAATAATTATACCACAACCGGCGTTCCATGCGAAAGGCACGGGGAGGGACGGGGCGAATCCCCGTCCCTCCCGCGAGCCGCTTTCACTGTCGTCGGCTGGCGCATGTCCTCCGCTCTACTCCTTGACGAGCACGACCTTGAAGAACCGCGTGCCCGGTCCGCCAGCCGCCATGGCGTCGGCGATGGTCTCGGAGGCGGCGGTCGCGTCGGCCGGAACCGGATCGCCGATCGGCTGCCAGTCGGGGTTCTCGAGCGAGTCGGTCGCCATGACCACATACCGGAGCGTCGTCGGGGAGGCGCCAAGCGCCGCGCGGTTCGCGCGGGCCGTTTCAGGCGTGTCGCCGTCGAAGCCCCAGCCGAACCGGACGTTGCCGTCTGCATCGATGTCAATCGAGGTGACGGAGAGGACGTGGTTCTCCTTGGCCGCCTCGACGGAACCGAAGAGCTTCGCCGCGTCGCCGTCGTCGATGCCGTCGCCGCTCGAGTCGGACGAGACGGGGTCGAGGCCGTAGACCAGTTCCTCGAGGTCGCCCACGCCGTCGGAGTCGGCGTCGCCGGGCGATACCGAAACCTGCGAGGAGAGCGCCGCGGCAAGGGCGCTTTGCGCCATCCTGGTTCGAACCGAAGCGTCCGTCTCCCCGGAGCACGACAGGAAGGTTGTCGGGTAGTTGTCGCAGTAGAGGGCGTACTCGATTGCGTCCGGAATCAGGTCGTTGTCGGTGTCGGGATCCCGCAGAACGATCTCGTACGGAATCGCGTTCCCAAGGGCCGTTGCCGAAGCGGCGGCCGGCATGAACGGCTCAACAGCCAGCGGGTCGCGGTAGTACCCCCACGGCTCCCAGGCGTCGCGCCTGTTGTTGCCATTCTGGTCGACATAGGCCATCAAGTAGTAGGTTCCTCCATTGTTGGCAAGACCCTGTATCAGCGCCTCGCCGGGCGTCGGCATGTATTTCATGGCATCCGGGAAGCCATTGAACGACTTCGACGGGAAGGCCATGGCATGGACGAACGGAGACCGGTTTTTCTTGTAGGCCCAGCCTGTCGGGTAGGAGACCTTGACCCGAATCTCCCCAAACGAGGCGTCGGCGGTCGCCTGGGCCTCGGTAGGCAGGTAGAACGTGCCCGTCGCAGCGGGGCTTCCGCCGGAGTTGGCGGCATTATAGGACGTCACCGACCAGCGGTAGTAGCACCCCCGCGACAAGGTCGAGAGGACCTCGGCGCCATCCCTGATCCACGACATCACGCCGCCGGCCGCATACGGGAAGCGCCAGATCACGCGGTCGCGGTTTGTCTCCCCTGTGCGGAGCGGTGCTGGCAACGTGGCCGAATAGACAACCGTGCCGGCCGTGTTGTTCTGCGCATCGGCCAGCGAGGCGTAGCGCGTCAACGAGAAGAGGAACTCCGTTGCCTCTTCGGGCAGGACGAACTGGAACTCCGGCCGTGCGGCGTAAATGGCCTCGTAGCCGATTGGCGAGACAGGCGTCGGAGCCGCCAATGTCTTGGTGAACCAGTTGGTGACGGTTCCCCCGTCATACTCGTTCACATAGACGCGGTAAACATTGGGGCCGCGTTCGTTCACAGCGGCTTGCGTAACGCCATACTCGGCCGTCCGGCCTGCCTGCATGTCGCCCTCGTGCAGCCAGACGCGCGGCCACTTGAGGACCTTGGAGAACATGGTGGAGCCAACTCCGTCCAGCTTGACTATTACCGAATGCTCCTTGCCATCCGCCGCAAACCCGGCCACAGTGCCGTTGCCCGGATTCTCAAACGAATATCTGACATACCCCCTGGCCTCGTCGGCGAGATGGAAGGCAATCTCGTTGCGGTCCCAGCCGATGTCGATGCCATCGACCTGGAAGTCGGCCACCGCCGCAGGCTCGCCCGGCGTCCACGTCGGCCAGTTCTTGCCAAGAGGGTGCGTTGGCGTAGGCCCGTCGGCGTTAATTTCAACAGACTGGCCACCCCTGACCTCGGTTAGAGACGAGTCGTCCTGCTCCACCCAGGCGAAAAACCAGTTCCGGCCCTGCCGCAGATGTCCGTAGAGGACATCGTCCTTCGTGAGTTCAACTACCACCGGGAAGGTGTCGGAGTTGAAATCCTTCGCGAGAACCGCGTCGGGCCAGCCGTTCATTTTCGCGTCAGAGTAGGCGTGGACGACGAGGCGCCCGAAATTCCCACCGGGAGTATTGTCGCTTAATCTGTCGCCCTGGTAGAAAATCGTCGTCACCAGCGCCGGCATCGGGAAGTTCGCCGCCTTGTCTGCGACGAAGGACTCCACTATGGCGTTATTGTTTGTACCGCCCTCGTTATATGTGTTGTACTCGAGGCGCGTTCCGGCCAGTGCCTCGGACCAGTTGTTCCAGCCGTCGAGGTCGCGGTCCTCGTCCTCGTCGAAGCGGAACGGCGAGATGAATCTCGCGTCCTGCCCCTGCTCGAAGGAGTCGCGGACATGGTCGTTGTCGGTGTAGAGTTCGCCGTAGGTCAGCCCGCCGAACGGGGAGTCGTAGTAGTCGGGCTTTCCATCCGCGTCGGAATCCGGATTAATCGGGTCGGTTCCGCCGAGATATTCGGCGTAGTTGCCGAGGCTGTCAGCGTCGAAGTCATCCCAAGCGTCGACGACGCCGTTGCCGTTCTGATCCTTGTTGTACGGGTCGAGGCCGTGTTCGATTTCGAATGCGTCGGGCAGGCCGTCGCCGTCGGCGTCGACGAGGACAACCCAGGATTCTGGCGACTGCGCGGCGAAGGCCACGTCCGTGCCGAGCTGGCCGGCGTACTTGGCGCCGTCGAAGTCGCCGTAGCCGAACGGATGGGTGAAGTCCTCGACGGACTCGCCACCGTCGCGGGCGACGATCGCCGCGGAGAGCGCGTGGTTCTGCAACGAGCGGATCGGGCGGTGGACGAAGTCCGATGGCCCGGCGGTGCCGGTGTCCACGAAGGCCTCCTCCTCGAAGGTGCGGATGAAGACGCCGCACTCCTCCTCCGGGTTGCGCAGGGCGGACTGCTCCATCACGGTGGCGGTGCCCTGCTTCTCGAAGTCGAAGTTGAAGTAGCTCACGAGGCCGGTCTCCGCGCCGGTGAGGTTCTGGTGCGAGACCGACTTGATCTCGGCGATCGTCAGGTCGCGGTTCCAGATGCGGGTCTCGTCGATGGAGCCCGTGAAGCCCTCGCCGATGACGACGGGGCCGTCGAGGGCGCGCAACGCGTACTCGACGATGTCGTAGCCGGCGGGCAGATACATGTTGGCCTGCAGGTTGTCGAGGCGGCCGTCGACGAAGAGCTGGCACTGCGACGAGGTGCGGACGTAGGCGACGTGGTGCCACTGGCCGTCGTTGACGCGCATCTCGCCGACGAGGTCGTTGACGTGGTAGTCGCGACCCGTGGCGTACTTGATCGGAACGCCGTTGGTGTCGTACTGCGTGACGTAGAGGAAGTCGATGGCGAAGCGCGCGGTGAGGGCGCCGTTGCCGTTCAGCTCGATGCAGTAGTTGAAGTCGTCGGCCGTGTCCTGCGAGTGGTTGCGGCGCGCGAGGAGGATGCCGGAGTTGCCGGTGGTCTTGAACCAGCCCCCGACCGTCCAGACCTCGGGCAGCACGTCGATGGCGTCGCCGTTGGCCTTCTTGGTGGTGGCCGCCTCCTTGAGGAAGCCGCTGCCGTTGACGGTCAGGACGCCGTGCATTCCCTCGATGGTGCCGCCGAGGAGCTCGGAGCGCATCATGCCGGCGATGAGCTCGTCGGTCTGGGCGATCTTCCAAACGCGGACGTCGAACATCTGGCCCACGAAGCCGTCGGAGCCGATGACGAGGTCGCCCGGGCCGGTGGCGGGGATGGCGCCGGTGTTGTCGGCGATGACCTTGGCGCCGTTCACGAAGACCGTCAGGACCTGGCCCATCGAGGAGCCGGTGTCCTCAAGACGCGCCGCGAGGTGCGTCCACTCGCCGGCGGGCAGCTTGTCGGCCGCCGTGAGGCTGACCGTCGTGACGCCGTCGTGGGTGGTGTAGCAGGCGTACGGCCTGCCGCCCTTCAGGCCCAGTTCATAGTTGATTGCGCCGGTAGAGAAGAGCCGGCGCGAAATCAGCGCGTACTGGCTGCGGTCGCCCAGGGACTCCGCCGCCGGGTTGACCCAGGCCTCGAGCGTCCATTCCGGCGAGGAGTGGCGCTCGGTGAAGACGCCGTCGACCTTGTCGGGGAAGACGACGGTGCCGGGGGTGCCGCCCTCGAACGTGAGGGCGCGGGCCACGAACGGACTGGTGGAGTCGACCGGGCTGGTGCCGCCCGCGACCTCCTCGCCGTCGTTCACGCCGTCGTCGTCGGTGTCGGCGCTGCCGGGGTCGGAGGCGTACTCGTCCTGCTCCTCGCCGTTGGTGAGGCCGTCGCCGTCGGAGTCCTCGTCGTAGTCGGGAATGCCGTCGGCGTCCGTGTCGGCAATGCGCGGGTCGAGGCCGCGGAGGCCGGCCTTGAAGTTGGCGAGCGAGGCGCGGAACTCGTTGAAGTTGGAGACGCCGTCGCCGTCGGGGTCGTTGGCGCGCGACGAGCCGTCGGCCACGCCGAGCGGGTTGAATCCAACCATCTCCTCCCACCAGTCGGGGAGGGAGTCCTCGTCGGTGTCGCCGAAGAGGCGGCTGAGCAGGAGGTCCTCCTCGTCGTCGCCGACGAAGGTCACGCCTCCCTCGACCTTGGCCGCGAACGCCGTCGGCTGCGCGAAGCTGAAGGCCCGCGCGAAGTCGTGGACGATGGCGGTGCCGCCCTCGAAGCGGTAGTTGGCCACGAGGCCGCGGCCGCCCACGCCGGGTTCGCCGCCGCCGGGGGTCAAGACGGCGGGGATGACGGCGCCGATGTTGAGGCGGGCGCCGCTGACGCACATGCCGTCGAGCGATTCAACCGGGTCGGCGTAGTCCATGAGCAGGCGCTTGACGGCGGTGGCCGTGAGCGTCGGGTCGGCCGCGAGAATGAGCGCCGCCGCGCCGGTGACGTGCGGGGTCGCCATCGAGGTGCCGCTCATCAGGCCGTAGGAGCCCATCGAGGTCGGGATCGTCGAGTAGATGTCGACGCCGGGGGCGCCGAGGTCGACGGTCGTCGCGCCGTAGTTGGAGAAGTAGGCGATGCCGTCGTTGTGGTCCGTCGCCGCGACGGCGATGACACAGTCGAGGTTAAAGGACGCCGGATAGGCCTGGTAGGGGCCGTCGTTGTCGTTCGCCTCGTTTCCGGCCGCCGCCACGAAGACCATGCCGGCCTCGCCGGCGGCCTTGACGGCATCGTACTCGGCCTGGCTGAAGCCATAGCCGCCGTAGCTGTTGTTGCTGACGCGCGCGCCCATGAGGGTCGCGTACTCGATAGCGGCGATGATGGCGGAGGTCGGGAGGCTGCCCTCGGCGGTGGCCGCCTTGCACGCCATGATCTTCACGTCCCAGTTGACGCCCGCGACGCCCTGGCCGTTGTTGCCGACGGCGCCGATGGTGCCGGAGCAGTGGGTGCCATGGCTGTGGTCGTCCATCGGGTCGGAATCACCGTCCGCGAAGTCGTAGCCGTAGACGTCGTCGACGTAGCCGTTGCCATCGTCGTCGACGCCGTTTCCGGCGATTTCGCCGGCGTTGACCCACATGTTGGCCGCGAGGTCCGGGTGGTTGTAGTCGACGCCGGTGTCAATGACCGCGACGACGATGTCCTTTGAGCCGGTGGTGTAGTCCCAGGCGATCTCGGCGTCGATGTCGCAGCCGGCGGTGCCGCCGGTCTGGCCGTCGTTCCTCATGCCCCAGAGCTTCGAGTAGTCGGCGTCGTTCGGCGCCTTGAACAGCGTGCGCATGCGGTTCGGCTCGACGTAGAGGACCGACGGGTCGGCCTGGAGGGCCGCGACGAAGGCCTCGGCATCGGCGCCCTGCGGAACGGCGACATGGGCCGCGTTGATGAGGCTGTAGGTACGCCTCACGACACCGCCGAGGGCCGAGACGGTCGAGACGGAGGCGGTCTTGGTGATGCCGTCGCGGAAGCGGACGATGTACTCGCCCTCGACCTTCGCCGGGGCGGCGGCCGCATGGGCCTCGTCCATCTTGGCCGCCTTGGTCTGGGCGGCGGCAAGCTGGCCGGCGCCCATGAGCGTCACGACGCCTTCTTCGGAGAGGGCCGACGCGACGACGCGCACGTCGTCGATAAGGCCGGTGAAGCCGGCGCCCATGGCGAACTCGCCGTTGAAGGGCAGACCCGAGCCGTCGAACGGCCCGGCGAGGGCGTCCTTGCGCCAGGCGACTGCCGTGCCGTCGACGTAGAGCGTGAGGAGGCCGTTCGTCACGGGGCCCTCGACGTTGGCGCCGGTGTAGGTGGCGGCGATGTGCGTCCACTTGCCGGACTTGAGCGTGAGCCAGTCGGCGTTGTTGTCGCGCAGGACCGGGCCTTCGGCGGCGCCGACCTTGATGTCGGCGCGCTGGCCGTCGGCCAGCTCGGCGGTGTACTTCGCGTAGGGCGTGAGGACGCCGGAGACGTTCTCGACGCCGATCGCGTAGTTCACGGAGCCGTCGCTGTAGGTCAAGGCGGCGATGGAACCGTCGGCCATGGAGGCGTCAGGCCGGATCCAGGCGGCGACCGTCCATTCGCGGAGCCACCTGCCGGAGCGGGCGGGGGCGACGACGCGGCCGGTGCCGTCGAACTTGGCGGCGCGCGGGAAGGCCGGCGAGAGCGGGTTCACCGGGTCGGAGACGCCGACCGGGGCGCGACCGCGCGTGACGCCGTTGACTTCCTCGTAGTCGGTCCAGCCGTCGTCGTCGGTGTCCTGGATATCCGGGCGGGTGCCGGCGTTCTGCTCCTGGAGGTTGGTCAGGCCGTCGCCGTCGAGGTCGCGGTTTGCGTCGGTGACAAGGGTGGCGGGGGACGACGCCCCCGCGCCCCAAGATTCGTCGCCGGTGTACTTCGTCAGCGGGAAGGAGGCGGCGTAGTACTCGTAGAGGTTGGAGAGTCCGTCCTCGTCCTCGTCGCCGGCTGGATCGCAGGCCATCACGCTGCCATAGATGGCGATTTCCCAGAAGTCCGGGATGCCGTCGGCGTCGGCGTCGACGAACTCGTCGACCGCGATCGGGCTCGTGCGCGGGGGCGCGCTGCCGTCCATCACGTCGCCGGCAAGAATGGCGGCCGAGTAGCCGGCGGAGCCGAAGTTCTCGGCGGTCTCGCCGAAGTCGTCGAAGCGGAGTTCGACGATTGGCTGCGCGGCGGCGTGCTCGAAGGTCTTGTACGCCGTGGCGGCGATCGAGGCGGCGGAGCGGGCGATGTCCCAGACGCGGACTTCGTCGAGGTAGCCGCTGAAGTCGTCGCCGAGGACGACGGGCGCGAGGCCGTCCTGGGCAAAGACGCCGAGGTCGATTTCGCGCTTGTAGACGTTGGCGGCGAGGACGCCGTCGACGTAGAGGGCGAGAGTGCGGGTGTCGTCGTTCCAGACAGCCGCCACGTGCGTCCACTTTTCAGAAACTATCTCCGATTCGGCAACCGCCTTCACAGCCAGCGCCGGGTCGACCGCGCCGTCGTAGACACCCTGGATGCGGGCGTAGGGCTTGCCGCCCTCGAGGCCGAGTTCGTAGTTGACCGCGCCGCTCGCAACGCCGCGGCGCACGATCACGCCGTCGGTCGCGCCCCTGACCCAGGACTCGACGGTCCAGGACTTGGCAAGGCGCAAAGCGGCCAGCGCGGCATCATTGGTAAAGGCCGCAGCCGTGGAGCCATCGCCCCAGAGGATGCCCTGGCGCGCCGGCGAGAGGGCCGACGTCGGGAGGGTGAAGTGGCCAAGGCTGCTGCCGAAGACCTCCTCGCCGTCGGTGAGGCCGTCATCGTCGGTATCGGGGTTGGACGGGTCGGTGCCGTAGAGCTGCTCCAGGCGGTTCACGAGGCCGTCGGCGTCGCCGTCGGCGTCGCCGTCGAAGGTCGTGCCGTCGGTCTTGGCGTTGTGCGGGTCGGTGCCGGCGAGATACTCGTAGCGGGCCGTGAGGCCGTCGAGATCATCGTCCTCATCGGCGTCGAGAATGCCGTCGCCGTCGGTGTCGGCACTGAACGGGTTGTAGCCGTTGGCGATCTCCCACCAGTCGGGCAGCCCGTCGCCGTCGGAGTCGAAGTCGTCGATCTTCGGCTCGAGGTTTTCGTCGAGATCGACGAACCGGGCGTTGCCGACGATCGAGGCGGCGGTTTCGGGGAGGAGCCTGTAGGCGATGGAGCCGTACGGAACATTCGTGGTGGCCACCGCGAAGTCCTCAGCCTGATACTCGTGGTTCTTGCCGATTTCGGCGCCGAAGGTGCCGACGTTGGCGGCCACGTCGTAGGAGGTTCCGTCGTCGAAGCGGACATCCATCAGGACCTTCTCCGCGCCGCCGGCGGTCGCCGAGAGGCTGACGTTGCGGATGAAGCCCGGGAATCCCGCGCCGATCACCACCGGCTTCAGGATCCGTTCCTCGTAGGTCGCGGGCTGGGAGATGACCGGCGCGGAGGCGACCTGCTCGCCGTCGAAGTCGAGCGTCGCGAGGCGGCGCTCGTAGTCGTAGGCGAAAGTCACGCGCGTCCAGGCGTTGAGCGGCAGCGCCCGGAATTCGGGCGCGGCGAGTACGACGTCGGTGGCGCCGTCACGGCCGGAGAAGCCCGCCGAGACGATGCCGTTCGTGGCGACCGCGAGGAAGTAGTTGTAGATGCCGTCGCCGATTTCGTAGGAGACGACCGTCGCGTCTTCCGCTGCCGGATAGGCCACCGGACGGACCCAGGCGGAGAGGGTGAAGGAGCCCTCGACCTGGTAGCGGCCGGCGAACGCCGTGAGCCGGGTGTCGGCGGCGCCGTCGAGGTAGATGGCGCGCGGCTTGTAGGGGTCGAGCGCGTCGAGCGGATTCGTTCCGTAGAGAACCTCGTAGCCGTCGGAGAGGCCGTCGTCGTCCGTGTCGGCGTGGAGCGGGTGGGTGGCGAACTCGATTTCCTGCGCGTTCGTCAGACCGTCGCCGTCGGGGTCGGCGTCGCCGTCCCTGACGAGGCCGTCCGTGGTCTTGTCCTTCGGATCGGTGTCGGCGAGGTATTCGCCGTAGTTCGTGAGGCCGTCGCCGTCGAAGTCGTCGAGGTCGTCGCGAACGCCGTTGCCGTCTTCGTCGGCATCGTTCGGATCCATTCCGTGGGAGACCTCCCACCAGTCGGGAATGCCGTCGCCGTCGGTGTCGAGGTTGACGCCGACGCCGTTGCCGGTTGGGTCGTCCCAAAGCTGGACGGCCATGTCGGCGTAGGCGTTGCGGAGCGGGACGAGGTCGTTGAAGAGGGAGGCGTAGCCCGGATCGTACTTCTCGAGGAAGACCGTCAGCGGGTGCGCCTCGTCATCCCGCGAGAGCGCCGTCTCGTAGCGGAGCCCGTAGGGGTTGGCGCTGTTCGGGAAGTTGTTCTCGAAGTAGGCGTTGACCTCGTTGGTGGAGGAGAGGCCGCTGGCCTCGAGGAAGGTGCTCAGCTCGCCGAGGGACTTTCCGCCCTTCGTGTCGCGGGTCCAGTACTTGGAGTCGATGACATGGTCCGGACGGAAGGTGTAGAGCGGCAGGGGGTCTTCGCCGGTAATCTCCCCGTACTCCTCGTCCATGTCGGTCTGCGTGAGGTGGCCGAGGGGCTGGATCGAGACCATGTTCTGGATGTACTGCGGGAAGAGGTAGGGCGCTTCGGCGGAGGTGTAGACCGTCGAGCGGTCAACCGCGCCGCGCCACCACGGCACGCCGTTGTAGTCCATCGGCCGCCCGTTGAGGGAGGCGAACTTCGCGGGCGTGACCGACTCGTAGTTGGGGTCGGGCAGCGAGTCGAAGTTGTAGGCCGCGACGAGCATCGGCGGGATGCGGATGGTGTTGTCCTCGCCGCCGGACATCTGGAGGAAGTAGACGGCCCGCTCGAAGTACTCGTCGAAGGTCTGTCCCTCGGCTGGCAGCGACCAGTTGGACGCCGTGGTGGCGGCGGCGACGGCATTGGTGGACGCCGCGTTGGTGGACGTGCCCGTCGGGGCGACGGCGGTGACGGCGGCGTTGGCGTCGTCGAGCAGCTTCCGCCGGTAGGCGACCATGCGGTTGAGCTGCTTGACGGCCTCCTCGCGGGCGAGGCGGGCGTTGTCGAAGCCGTAGCGCTTCATGCTGTCGTAGTCGTCCTTGATGGAGGCCCACCGCCAGAAGGCGATGCGCTTGTCGGAGAGGTCGTGGCCGCCGGGGCGGGCGCCGTCCCAGATGCGGATCTCGTCGATCCAGCCGGTGAAGAAGTCGGCGAGGTCGGGCTGGCCGCCTTCGACCATGCCGATCTGGCCGTTGTAGAACAGGTAGCTGCCATCGACCTTGCCGACGGCGTTGGCGTCGGAGGCGCCGATGACGATTGGCGCCCAGGCGTTGTGGTGGTACTCGCCGCCGGGGGCGTTGTAGGCGGTGGTCGTGAAGCCGGTGTACGGAATCGCGCTCGTCGCCTTGGTGGCAATGCGCCTGCCGTTGCAGAAGAGGGTCAGCTCCTTCCTGAAGCCGTCCATCGTCGCGGCGAGCTGGTACCACTTGCCGGCCTCGAGGGCGGCGCCTTCGGAGGCGACGGCCTGCTCGGTGATGACGTCCTTGCCGCCGTTGTTGAACTCGACAAAGGGCCGGCCGTCATGGAGGAGGCCGAGGCGGAAGGTGCGGCGGACATCCTCGTAGTTGGGCGTGCCGTCGCCGTCGACCCAGGCGACCGGGCGCTCGAGGATGACCTGCATCTTGCCGGAGGCGGGGTTCTCGGGCCGGACCCAGACCTCGATTGTCCAGGAGCGGAGGGCGTTGGGGCCGAAGGCGCAGAGCGAGCGGGTGCGCGCGGCTGCGTCGCCGTCGAGGTAGAGGGCCTTGCGGCCGACGGGACGGTCGGCATTCTGCGGGTCGGTGACGCCGCCGACTTCGCCGTTGATCTCGTAGCGGTCGGAGAGGTTGTCGTTGTCGGTGTCGAAGCCCTCGTTGCTCTCGAAGGAGAAGACGTAGCTCGGACGCACCGGAACCATGGGCGTCATGAGATCCGGCGTCGGGAAGAACTCGTACTGGTTGCCCGACTCGGGGGCCCAGAAGTTATAGGCACCGCCCCAGTTGTAGTAGAGGTTGGCGAAGGAGCGCTCGTAGGAGATGTCGGTCATCCAGAGCGGCGACGGGTCGGTGTTGTGGTTGGCCGGGGACGGCTGGTTGGGCGCAAGGGCCTCCTCCCAGTTGGGGATGCCGTCCTGGTCGGGGTCGGCATTGGGCATGCCGGCGAGCCACGGGCACTGGTTGAAGTCATAGACGTAGGGCGGGCGGCCGGGCTTGTTGCACCAGTCCATCACGTCGGAGAGAATCGGGTTGAGGCCGTGGAAGAGCTCCCAGTAGTCGTCCATGCCGTCCTCGTCGGAGTCGGCCGTACGCGGGTCGGTGCTGGCGTAGAGTCCGACGGGCTGGGTTGTCTGTTCGAGATCCCATGCGGGATAGCGCCCCTCGAGCGGCATGTAGCTAAAGGGGAAGAGCGGGATGCCGAATATGTTCGCCGGGGCTTCCATGGGCGGGCTGCTGTTCTGCCAGTCGTCCGCGTAGGCGGACCAGTCCCACTTGATGAAGAGCGGGTGGAGCTGGCCGGCCCATCCGCCGTCCGCGGCGTAGTAGCCGAGCTGCTTGTTGGAGCGGATGACGCCGGTGTCGAAGATGGCCTGCGGGTCGTAGTCGCCGTAGTCGCCGCCCTTGACCCACTTGTCGTACTGGAAGTGGCGGACGCCGTTGACGAAGTACTCCTGGTAGTTCTCAAGGCCGTCGCCGTCGAAGTCGAAGCTGCGCTCGCGGTGGGTGTGCTCGTCGTAGCCGGAGCGGGAGTCGAAGTAGGTGCCGTCCATGCCGCAGCCGTAGCCGCGCTCAGGCGACTGGATGCTGCCGTCCTCGTAGTGGGTCTGGTAGCCGTCCTCGTCCTTGAAGCCGCCGGCCCAGGCGGTGTCGCGGTTGACGCCGGCGAACTGGTACTCCCACGGGTCGGGGATGTAGTCCATGTCGGTGTCGACGGCGCAGGGGTTGAGGCCGCCGCCGGGGACGTGGCCGCGGAGCATCGTCGTGGCGCCGAAGGCGATGCCGTCGAACTCAAGCTCGCGGAGCTGCGCCTCGACGGAGGGCGTCTCGGCCGAGTAGGAGAGCCTTTCCTGGTAGCGGAAGGTGCTGTCGCCTTCATCGGAGTCGAGGAGGCCGTCGCCGTCGGTGTCCACGTTCCAGGGGTCGCAGGGCCACCACTTGTTGTACCAGTTGCCGTTGACGTTGGCGAAGGCCGTCGCCGTGTTGTTGCTGGCGCTGGAAGCGAGACCGTAGTAGTAGTCGCAAAGCTCGACGGAGTGGCATTCGCCTCCGTTGCCGAGACCGTCGCCGTCTTCGTCATATTCGCTGTGCGGGATGATCGTGGTCTTCATCGGCCAGATTTCGAAGAGGACGTTAACGCCGTCCTCGCTGGCCGTGTAGAGCTCCCAGCCGTCGGGCATGCCGTCGCCGTCGGCGTCGCAGCCGTTGGAGGTGACCTCGATGGAGGCGACAAGATAGGCGAGTTCGCCGAACGGCACCGAGTAGGACTCGGCGTCGGCGTTGCCGGCGGTTGGCGACTCGGTCGGCGTCACGCCGTGGTTCGGGACGTGGTTGGCGTTGCCCTTCCAGGCGGGGTCGTAGAAACGGCGCGTCCCGGCGGGGACGGGCTGCGACATGAAGACGCCCGACATCGGCTCGACGCCGAGGACGATGCCCTTGTCGACGCAGAAACGGCCGAGGTAGTGCTCCTCGTAGTTGATGAACGGGAGGGTGTTCGGGGCGGGCAGGGTCTTCTGGCGGTTGCGCTCGAGGTAGACTTCCTTCCAGGCGGTGCGCGGGTCGAAGCCGTAGTTGGTGTAGATCTCGAAGTGGCGGAGGCCGAATGGGTCGGCGGCCATGAAGTCGCCGTCGGGGTTGTGCGCGGCGTCGTACTTGATTTCGCCGTCCTTGGGGTCGAGCGGGTCGAGGCCCCACATGGCCTCCCAGCCGTCGTTCATGCCGTCGCCATCGGTGTCCCAGCTAATCGGATTGGTGCCAAGGAGCATTTCCTCGAAGTTGGAGAGGCCGTCGCCGTCTGTGTCGGTGGTCAACGGGCTGCCGGCGACGCAGGGGTTGAAGGCCGCCTCGACCAGCGCGTTGTCGATCGGGGCGCCGACGATGACCTGGGTCGGGTCGTAGGCATAGCCGACGGGGACGGTGGCGAACTTGGCGCGGCGCCAGAAGAAGTACTCGTAGCCATCGGGAAGGCCGTCGCCATCGGTGTCGGCCTCGTTGGGGTTGGTTCCGTAGAAGGGGTAGAAGGCGTTGCCGGTGCCCGCGTCGGTGAAGTTGCCGTCCGCGTCGTAGGAGCCGAAGTGAGGCTCGTCCTGCGGATCGACCGGCTCGGCGGCGTAGTGGTTTATGGTCTCGGTGGTCTCCTCGACCCAGGCGGCGTAGGTGTCGACGCCGGCGTCGGTGACGGGACCGACCCAGTCGCCCTGGACGGCGTTGAGAACGTCGTCGGCCAGCGCGGCCACATCAACCACATTGGTCTCGACGGAGGTCCAGAGGGTGTCGTCCCAGGGGTCGTCGCCCTCGTTGACCGTGATGGTCACAACGGTGCGGTAGTCGATGTTGGTGGTGCCGACGAGTCGGGTCTTCTCGGGAGCCATGTTGAGGCCGTAGTGGGTGCCGCGGACTTCGTACACGTTGGCGAAGGGAATGCCGACGGGCGAGAAGTCGTAGTTGTTGGGCTTCAACAGGAATGCGCCGGTATCGGCGTCGACGCCGGCCACGCAGGCGGGGAGGAAGTCGCTGTCGGGATTGTGCATGCGGCCATAGGGCTCGCCGACGTTCTCGAAGGCGAGCTGGCCGGGCCACATCATCTCCTCCCACTCGTCGGGGAGTTCGTCCCAGTCGATGTCGGGGGTGCCGTCCTCGGGATAGTGCTCGCGGGAGAAGACGCCCTCGACGACGAAGGAGGTCGTGTCGACGGTGATGTCCACCATGGCGGAGGAGAGGTGCTTGGTCGGGTCGAGGACGTTCTGGCTGATGTAGAAGTCGCCGAGCCAGACGTGGAAGAAGGAGTTGAAGGTCGCCTCAAGGCCGGTCTTCTGGTCGATTTCGGTGAAGTCGTGCGGTTCGCCGAGGAAGGTCACGGCGCCCTGGCCCGCGTTGTAGTACATGCGCCAGTCGAAGTTGGCATGCAGCACTTCGCGATCGGTGCCCTGGTCGTCGATGATGGAGCCTTCGCCCATGCCCTGCATGGCGCCGCCGGAGGCGCCGGTGTAGGTGTTGCGGCCGGAGTTGCCCTCCAGGCGCTTGTATTCCTGGACGAGCGCGGTCGTCGGGGCGGTGATGACGATGTTGCCCTGAATGGAGGAGGAGCCGCCGTCCTTGTCCATGACGGTGACGGTGACGGTGTAGCCGGCCGCGTTGGCGGCATTGTAGACATGCTGGATGGAGCCGCTGCCGGAGGGGCTCATCGTGACGTCCTGTTCAGTGCCGTCGCCGAAGGCCACATGCGCGGTGAGCGGGTAGGCCTGGTCAACTGCGGAGGCATCGCTCGCCGACCAGAAGATCGTGGTGGGGGACTTGGCGGAGGCCGGGGTGATCTCCCAGGCTCCGTCTTCGTTGCGCATCGAGGGGGAGAAGTGAGGGTTGACGTTCACGACGGTGACGCGGTGGGTGAAGGTGGCGTAGCCCGCCGCCCCGGCCATGTCGGTCGCCGTCACCCGAATGGGGTTTTGGTCGGCGGCAAGGCCGTCGCGCGGATTCAGGGTGATTTCAAGCGGTTGCGTATAGTCATAGTCGACCGGGAAAGTCAGGACGGCGGCGCCGCCGTCCATCGTGCCATAGGCGGCGTCGCAATTGACGATGGCGAGGCTGGCCGGGTTGGAACTCTCCACGCGGACGACGGTCAGGGCCTTGGGCTTCTTGTTGAGCTTGACATAGAGCGGGAAAGTGCCGCTTCCCTCATCGACCTCCGAGACACCGGAGATCTGCAGTTTGGCGGCGGTGGTGCTTTCGGTGACCGTCACGTTGAAAACGAGGTCGCCGCCGTCGTCCGTGTACCCCGTCGGGCGAAGACGAATCGTCTCGGTGCCAACGGCAAAGGGGGTGAGGACGAAGGTTGTGGCGGAAGACGCGCCGTTGATGACGGGCGTCGCGCTGAAGGCGACGGTCGTCGGGACGGCCTCGGCGCCGGTCGAATTGCAGATGGTGAAGTTCTGCGAAGCCGTGGCGGTGCCCGTGCGGGTCACGGTGACGGACGCCGACTGGCCCTCGTCGTCTGAAAGGTTGACGATCTTGGTCGTGCTGTTGTCGGAAAAGAAGATCGTCTGGATCGCGACGTTGCTCTGGGAGGCAAGGGACTTGGTATTGTTGGTTCCCTGCGGGATCTCCCAGTCGAAGGCCGCGCCGGAGGCGAAGCGGAGGGAGCCGGAGGCCGTGGAGAAGCCCATGTCGGTGGCGTCGAGGTTGGACACATAGTCGCCCGGCTTGACGGTGTAATTGAAGTACATGTTCCTGCCGGACGACCGGGTGCTGTCATAGACGGCGTAGTTGGCGAAGGCGTTGTTAGCGGAATAGGTGGAGACGTTGTTCTGGTTTTGGACATTGAGATAGAGCAGCGGCGTGCCGGAGACGCTTGAGACGCGGTCGGAGAAGACGACCTTGATGCGGATCATCTCGTTATAGCCGTAGGTCTTGTTGTCGGCGGTGGCGACGGAGATGCTTTCAATCGTCGTGGTCTGTTCTTCAACCTTACTGAAAACAACGGTGAGATCGGCGCTGGAGTCGCCGCTCGCGGAGGCCGGACGTATGCGGACCGTCAGCGTCTCGGCGGTCTCGGTCTGGGGCGTGATGGTAAGCGTCATCGTGCCGTCAACGCGCATGGCGGCATTGAGAGAAGAGCCGTTGGAGGCCGTAAGAGTTCTGGAATGGCCGTCCTGGTCGGCAACAAGGACGTCCACGTCGTCGTTGGACTCGGCCGTGACAAGGAAGGAGACGGTGCCGGAGAGGGTGCCTCCGCCGTACACCGTGTAGGAGGAGCTTTTCCCAACCTTGCTATAGGCATCGGAAACATTTTTGGTGTTGACGAAACCCTCGAAGTAGAAGGTGCTGATCTTGATGGCGAAGCCACCGTCGGCGAGCGAACCGCCGTCGGCGCCGGTCGGGAGCTGGAGCGCGGTCACGTTTCCGTCGGTGGTCTGGATGACGGCCCCGTTGAGGATGCCGTTCGCCTTGACGTCAATACTCGACGAATAGTCGCCGGCCTGGACGGCGTAGTCGAAGTAAAGGCAGTTGTCCTCGCCCTGCAAGCGGCCGTCGCCGGCAAAGACGGCGCGGTGTTCGGCCGTGCCGCCGGCGAAGTTGGAGATCTTGTCAAGCAGGACGTAGGGTTCGCCGGTGACATCGGCCGTGACGTCGGCGTCGAGCCAGACCTTGATGCGGATGGTGCCGCTGTTGACGGTGCGCACGGCTTCGCCGTCGATAGTGACCTCGGTCACGGAAACGGCGGCCAGGGATGTAAGTGGCAGAAGCAACGTGGCGGCCGTCAGCGCGAGGCCGGCGGTCATGCGGCGAAGAGAGTTGAGGAACGATTTTTCAGTGTGTGCCATGGTCGTTCTCCTTTCGGGTTAGTGGTGGACGTGTGAAATAATAGCAAAAAGGGGATTGAATTTCAACGGTTTTTTTCGGGGGGAGCGGAGGTGGCGGCGGGGGCCGCTGCGGGCGCCGGGGACGGCGCCCCTCCCGAAGGAGGTTCGGGGGGTGGGACGGGAGCCGCTGCGGGCGGTTCGGAGGCCGGTGCGGGGGGCGCGAGAGGCTTCGCTGCGG